>ERZ827108.1894-NODE-1894-length-24834-cov-11.405908_pt1 | contig 24834 bp, 21 predicted proteins | sample MGYA00519921_ERZ827108 | MGnify/ENA primary metagenome ERZ827108 (study PRJEB31778, sample SAMEA3449258) | human gut metagenome | biome: human gut; feature: human-associated habitat; material: faeces | place: United Kingdom | collected 2010/2012 ...
TTGCAAAGCGCTGCTTCGTCATGGCCAAGAAGGCCGGCGCTACCGACAGCATCACCCTGACCGGCGGCTGCGCGAAGAACGACGGTCTGAAGGAAGCTATCGAGCACGTTCTGAAGCTCAAGGTCGTCAACCTCAAGACCGACCCGCAGCTCATGGGTGCTCTCGGCGCTGCTGAGTATGCCCGCCAGAAGGGCATGGCCAAGAAGTAAGGCATAGCTACATAACCCCTAAAAAGCTCCGGGAGTGCTCCCGGAGCTTTTTATATGTTCCGAACGTGTCTTTTCTTGTTGTAAATTCTGTCACAAATATGATAAAATCAGAATATAAATTTTGCTTAAAGGGGGCGGGAGCGTGAAGAAAAGAATAGCCGCGGCGGCGCTTGCCCTTGCGCTGCTGCTTTCCGGCTGCGCAGGCGATGCCGCGCAGGATCAGGGCGGCTTTGCCCCGCCGGAGGATAAGCGCCTTGTGATATACACCTCGCACCGAGCGGAGGTATACGAGCCGATAGTCAAGGAATTCGAGCAGCGCACAGGCGTATGGGTCGAGGTCAAGACCGGGGACACCGCGGTGCTGCTCGATGCGATCGCCGCGGGCGGCACGGACTGCGACCTTATGCTCGGCGGCGGGGTCGACAACATCAGCGCATATTCGGATTGTTTCAGCCCTTATACCAGCGTTTATAACGACAGGATACTCCCTGAGTACCGCAGCGCGGACGGCAGCTATACGCCGTTTTCGGTGCTGCCGGTCGTGCTTATATATAGCACAAAGCTTGTGCGCCGCAACATGCCATCGGGCTGGGACAGCCTGCTCGACGAAGCTTGGCGCGGCAGGATAGCTTTTGCCGATCCCAATGTCTCGGGTTCGAGCTACACAGCCCTATGTACGATGCTTCAGGCTCTCGGCGGCGGGGATGAACTGCTGCCGGAGTTCAGACAGAATCTTGAGGGGAAAATTCTCCCGAGTTCGGGGGACGTCGTGAGTACCGTGGCCGAGGGCAAATGCTACATCGGCGTGACGGTGGAGGACATAGCTCTCAGCGGCATTGCCGAGGGCTACAACATTGCGATAGTCTACCCCAAGGAGGGAACAAGCGCGATACCCGACGGCGCGGCGATCGTCAATAACTGCGCCCACCGAAAAAATGCCGAGGCGTTCATAGACTTCCTGCTCTCCCCGGATATGCAGCGCCTGCTGCCGGAGCTTATGCACCGCCGCAGCGTCTGCACCGACGCGGATATCACGAAAGCCGACGGCAGCGCGATCACTCTTATTGACTATGACCTTGCCGCGGCGAGCACCGGGCGGGGTGAGATACTGAGCCTCTGGAACGGAGGTGCGGCGGGATGAAAGACTGGATAAAGAGCTCATTCCGGAACCGTATATTCGTGACCGTCCTGCTCGTGACCCTGCTGCCGATGCTGCTGTGCGATATCTTCATTATGCAGATCGCCATGAGCCAGAGCCGCCGCCAGCTGCGCGAGCAGGCGCTTGAGGAGCTCGGCGGGATAGAGCGGCAGTTCGACGGATTATATGACGAGGTCGATTCCATGACCGCGGGGCTTGCCGACAGCATCGTCGTGCGCAGTGCGCTGCGGCGCGGCGGCAGTGACTCAAAGCTGCTGTATCAGGTGCTGTACCTTGCAACGAGCGGGCTGCGCGGCTACGTGGACTTTGACGTGTACGACAGCGATGGCAGCCGCCGCTACACGAGCGCGGTCAGCCTGACAGATGAAAAGCTTCCGCTGCACTGGGGCGCGCTGCGCCTTGCAGAGGAAAGCGAGGGACTGAGATGTCAGGCGGACGAGGGCGGCCTTGTTATGGCGCGCGCCGTGCGCACGCACAGCGGGACGGTGCTGGGCTATATCCTTGCACATGTGTCTCAGGAGAGCTTCAACACAATTCTCGGCAATGAATTTGTCCGCGAGAACGACGTGCTCCTGCTCGACGGGACATGGCGGCAGGTGTATTCCTCGGACAGCATCGGCTCTTCGGAGAAGATCGACGCGCTGCGCGGCCAGCTGCTCAAAACCGGCTCCCTGAACGGGGCGGGAGAGTATAACTTCTACCTGCGCGCCCTGCCCGACACGGGCTTCACCTTAGTGCTCCAGCAGCCGAAGGTCTACACCTCACAGGTGACGGACACGATATACCGGACCTGCTTCATGATGGGACTGCTGTGCCTTGTGCTGAGTTTGCTGTGCGCATGGCTCATAAGCCGCTACCTTTCAAAGCCGGTGAACGAGCTTGACAGCGCCATGGGCAGGGTCGAAAAGGGCGAATACGACACCGAGCTTGTCAGTGACCGCAGCGACGAGATGGGCAGACTCACCGCGAGCTTCAACCGCATGACGCGTGAGTACTGCCAGAACCTTGAGCACTCGGTGCAGCGCGAGCGCGAGATAAACGAACTGCAGCTATCCATGATGCAGGCGCAGCTCAACCCGCATTTTCTGTATAACACGCTCGACAGCGTGAAGTGGCTCGGCGTGACGAACCACGTCCCGCAGGTTGCCTCGATGGCGACGAACCTTGCCGCGCTCCTGCGTGCGGGGATATCCGGGGATAAGTTCATCACGCTCGAAGAGGAGCTTGAGCTGCTGGAAAAGTACCTCGATATCCAGTCGCTGCGCTTTGAGGACCGCTTCGCGTGGGAGACGGATGTGGACGAGCGCTTCCAGCACTGCATCGTGCCGAAGCTGATAACCCAGCCGCTTGTGGAAAACGCGATAATCCACGGCGTCGCGGACATGGACGACGGCTATGTGAAGCTCACCGCGCACGAGGAGGACGGTACTCTTGTGCTGAGCGTGCAGGATAACGGCGAGGGCATACCGCAGGAGATACTCGACCGGCTCAACAGCCCCGACCGCGAAATGCCCGCCGGGCACTTGGGGCTTAGAAACGTCGACAGGATAGTGCGCCTGTATTACGGCGAGGAATACGGCATCTCGGCAAGCGCTGCGCCCGGGGAGGGAAGCTGCGTCGAGCTGAGACTGCCGATGAAGATGAAGGAGAAAACGGACAATGCTGAAGGTTCTGATCGTTGACGACGAGGCGGTCGTGCGCCGCGGGATAGTCCTCGGCGTGGATTGGGCTTCGATGGGCTGCGTCGTTGTGGGCGAGGCATCAAACGGCGAGGAGGGCATAGCCGCCGCCGAACAGTACAGCCCGAATCTTATAATCACCGATGTGCGCATGCCGAAGATGGACGGCATCGCCATGATGCAGGAGCTGCGCCGCCGCGGCAGCCGCGCGCACGTCATCATGCTCACGGCGTACAGCGACTTTGATTACGCGCGCTCCGCACTCCAGTTCGGCGCTGACGACTACCTGCTCAAGCCATTTCAGGATAAGGAGCTTGTCGCGGCCATTGAGCGCATCCACCGCAAGGAGCAGGAGAAAAGCGGCCTGAGCGTCTCCGATGAGCTGCCGCTTGCCAAGGGCGACAAAAGCCGCTACGTGCTCGAAGCGATGGAATATATCTCTGAGCACTATGCCGAGAGCTCCATAAACATAACCGAGATCGCCCAGCACCTCGGCGTGAGCGAGGGGCACTTGAGCCATGTGTTCAAGAAGGAGACGAAGTACACCGTTGTCGGATATCTCACGCAGTACCGCATACACATGGCGATGAAGCTTCTGCGCGACAGCCGCTGCAAGGTATACGAGGTGGCGGGCATGGTGGGGTATAAGGACGTTGCCTATTTCGGCAGCACCTTCAAGAAGCTTACCGGGCTTGCCCCGTCCGAGTACCAGGATAGATGCAGGTGAACTCGTCGAAATCCAAGGATTTCGACGAAGTGGATTGCGCTACGTTCTGCGCCTCGTCTGCCGCTTGCAGCGACAGACTCGACACTCACTACGCGAGAAGTATTTTTGCCGAGGTACACGCCCTCGGCAAAAATGTATCTAAATTATTTTTCGCCGTGCGCGGCGAAAAACTCTGCGAGGCTGAGCAAAGTCGAAGGATGGGCAATACGGTCAGAATGTACCGAAACTGTTGAATGTGCACAAAAACGGCCTCGAAATTTCGTTGCGCCGGGAGCGGGTGCGGACAGAATTCGCGGTGTTATCGCAGTTTTGTCCCGTCCCTTTTTGGGACAAAAGCCTTTATAATAGTATCAGCTTGTCACATATTCGCAGTGACAAAAAGCTGAAATTTTAAAAAGGAGATCTACACGATGAAAAAAGCACTTGCACTGATCCTCGCGCTTGCAATGGTTTTTGCTCTCTGCGCCTGCGGCCAGAGCTCCGCTCCCACCGCTGCTGCAACCGAGGCTCCCGCGGCTGAGCCCGCTGCCGAGCCCGCAGAAGCCGAGAAGGATTATTCCGGCTACACCATCCGCATCTACTCCAACTCCAACTCCACCGAGCGTACCACTTGGCTCATTAACGAGGCTAAGGACGCGGGCTTCACCATCTCCATCGATGACAACAGCGTCATCTCCGGTGACACCGCAGCCATCCAGGCCGCAAATGAGAACAAGGACGGCGACATCCTCTTCGGTCTGAATGAGACCCGCTGGAGCCAGGTCGTCGGCGGCACCTACGAGAACCTCAAGCTGGTCGACTGGACTCCCTCCTGGGCAGCAGAAGTCGGTGAGTACGCATACCCCGGCGCGGCTTACGGCCTTGTTATCCAGAACGTCCTGATGCTTTACCGTACCGATGAGCTCGGCACCAACGGCGAGGCTCTGCACTTCCAGCACTGGGCAGACATCGTTGACTGCGGCTACAGCTGGTACCGCCAGAACAAGGTCGGCGGCACTACCAACGCCAACATCAACTCCGCAATGCTCTACGCTTTTGTTGATCCCACTTCCGAAGCCGGCGGCATCAGCCTCGACGGTTGGAAGACCCTGTGGAAGTACTGCGCCGACGGCGTTTACTCCTCCGATGACGACTACAAGTACGGCTTCCAGCCCCTGAACAAGGGCGACGTACAGGTCTCCACCTTCTACTCCTCCTCTCTCTACGGTAAGATCGACTCCGCCGCTGACAGCTCCGAGAATCCCCTGCTCGGCACCATGGAGCCTGAGAACTGGGCGCTCGTTGACATAGACGACGGCACCTACTACATCGCAGAGTACATCGGCATCCTTGATAAGGCCGGCCGTACCGAGGAAGAGACCGAGGCTGTCAAGGCCTTCGCAGAGTGGTTCGGTTCCGCTGACGTTCAGGCTGCATGGGGCGAAGAGTTCGACTCCTATCCCTGCAACACCGCCGCTGCCGACATCCTCTACCCCGATGGCGTTCCCGCTATCTACACTCTGAAGAACTTCGCCCTCACCAATGTTGAAGGCACCGATATGAACTATGCCGAGTACGTTGCCGCTCACTCCAGCGAGTGGACCAACATCATGACCAACCTCGGTTTCTACTGGGCAGACCAGAGCGCAGCAGTTGCTGAGCCCGATTGGGACAACCTTGACTGGGCGACCCTGACTCAGGCAGCAGGCTGATCGAATTTAACTAAAAAGCATTTGGATATGGCGAGCCTTCCGGCTCGCCATATCACTAAATAAATTTATCGGAATCAAGGAGAACCGCTATGATAAGGCTCAATGACATCGTCGTGAAGTTCGGCGACTTTACCGCGCTGCACGGCATCAACGTACATGTGAAAGAGGGAGAGTTTTTTACCTTCCTCGGCCCGTCCGGCTGCGGCAAGACTACGACCCTGCGCACTCTCACCGGCTTCATTGAGCCAGCGGAAGGCACCGTTATTGTCGGCGGCAAGGATATCACCCATGTCCCCATCGAGGACAGAAACATCGGCATCGTGTTTCAGAGCTATGCTCTGTTCCCGACGATGACGGTTTACGACAACATCGCCTTCGGTCTCAAGATCAAGAAAATGAAGAAGGCGGAGGTCGACAAGCGCGTGCGCGAGATCGCAAAGAAGGTCGACCTCAGCGACGAGCAGCTCAAGAAGGCCGTCTCGCAGCTCTCCGGCGGCCAGCAGCAGCGTGTCGCCATCGCCCGCGCCCTCGTCACGGGTCCGGCGATAATCTGCATGGACGAGCCGCTTTCCAACCTCGACGCAAAGCTGCGCGTCCAGCTCAGGAACGAGCTTAAAAAGATGCAGAAGGATTTCGGCATCACCACCATCTATGTCACCCATGACCAGGAGGAGGCGCTGACGCTCTCTGACCGCATCGCTGTTTTCAACAGCGGCATCATCGAGCAGGTCGGCACCCCGAACGAGGTCTATAACCACAGCGCAACTGAATTTGTCTGCAACTTCATCGGCGATATCAACCGCCTCGGCGAAGGTATCGTCAATGAGCTTATCAATATGGGCGCGCCGGTCGACCCGGCGAAGCACAACTACATCCGCCTTGAGCGCATCCACGTGAACGTGCAGCCGCGCGAGGGCGAGATCGCGCTTGACGGCACGGTCGAGAGCCTTGAATACTACGGGCTCTACATCAAGTATTACATAACCGTCTGCGGCCAGACCATCAAGGTCATTGAGAAGAACGACGGCGTCAATATCTATGATGCCGGTCAGAAGGTCAAGGCCGTGTTCAACCCGCGTGATATCATGGCCTATGAGCCCGCCGCCGAGGCGGAGGTGAAGTAATGGGAAAGAGCCTTGACCGGCGCGTCTCGCCGGAATTTGTGTTCCGCATAATAGGGCTCGGGCTGTTTATCTACCTGTTCTTCGGCTTCATGCTGCTGCCCTGCCTCAACACGCTCATGAGCATCTTCAACACCACGAACGCCGCCGGTGAGCGCGACCCGCTTGCGGTCATCCGCTTCTTCTTCGCGGGCAACATGAGCAAATACGTCTGGAACTCGCTGAAGCTTGCGCTCTGCCTTGTCGTGACGGTGAACGTCGTCGGCGTTTCCATCGTCCTGCTGACGGAGTACTTCGACATCAAGGGTGCGCGCATCCTGCGCCTTGGCTATATGACGACGCTTATCTACAGCGGCGTCGCCCTTGTCACGGGCTATCTGTTCCTCTACGCACCTGACGGCATCCTGACCGACGCGCTCGTGAACGCTTTCCCCGGTATGAACAAGAACTGGTTCACGGGCTTTCGCGCGGTGCTCTTCACAATGACCTTTGCCTGCACCAGCAACCACGCGCTCTTCCTCAGGAACGCCATCCGCGGCATTGACTACAACACCGTCGAGGCGGCGCGCAACATGGGCGCAAAGCCCTTTAAGGTGCTCTGGAAGGTCGTCTTCCCGACGCTTATACCCACGATGTTCTCCCTCACGGTAATGACCTTCATCACAGGCCTGTGCGCAATGTCCGCCCCTACCCTGCTGGGCTATGACTCCATTAACCCCGAGATCGTCCGTCTGGCCGGTTCCTCCGTCGCGGACGAGGCCTTCCCGCAGGCGCGCGCGGCGCTGCTGTCCATAATCCTCGCGATGTTCACGATCATCCTGCTGACGGTGCTCTCGGCCTACGAGCGCAAGGGGCATTACCTCTCCGTCTCCAAGACCAAGGCAAAGCTCCAGAAGCAGAAGATCACAAACCCCATCGCGAACGTGCTTGCGCATATCTATGCCTACGTGCTGTTTATCATCTACATGATCCCTGTCGTGATGATAATCATATTCTCGTTCCAGACCTACAGCGCCATACGCATGAAGAAGCTCGACTTCTCCCAGTGGACGCTTATAAACTACTTCGGTGAAGAGGACTACATGTACCTCACTAACCGCGGCAAGTACAAGCTGCGCGAGGGCTCGATATCCGGTCTCTTCGCAAACGACGCGACCCTCGGCGGCATAAAGCTGAGCTTTGTTCTGTCGATCATTGCGGCGGCGCTGGCCTGCCTGATCGTCGTGGTCGCATGCAACTACATCTTCAAGAACAAGAATAAGAAGTCCGGCATCATCCTTGAATACTGCCTGCTCTTCCCATGGCTGCTGCCGACTATCCTTATCTGCTATTCCTACCGCACCTACTTCAATTCCGACGTGATCTGGTACGTCGGCAATGTGAACCTCTACTATGCGCAGAATGTGCGGCTGCTGATCGTCATGGCCTACACGGTGGTGAAGCTGCCGTTCTCGCTGCGTATGATACGCGCGTCGTTCTACGCGATAGACGAGGAGCTTGAGGACGCGGCGCGCAACATGGGTGCGAACGGCTTCACGACCTTCATGCGCGTGAAGCTGCCGATAATCCTGCCGAGCGTACTGGCTGTGTTCGCGCTGAACTTCAACGCCCTGTTCACCGAGTACGACATGTCCGCGACCTTCGCTTCGTCCTACGGCACGAGCTACGCGATGGTCATCCAGTCGATGTGCGCCGAGGAAGGACTCTACGGCTACAATGTCAACGCCTCCGGCCGCCGCTGCGCATCTACTGTGTTCATCATGCTGGTCAGCGGCCTGATACTCTATCTGGTCTACGGCGTCGGTGCGCGTGACCTCGGCGAGCGTCTTGAAGCGCGCGCGAAGTGGCGCAGACGCTTTGACAAGCTCGGCGCGGTGTTCCACAAAAAAGAGAACGCAGAGAGCGTATGATAAAAAACATCGTTTTTGACATGGGGCACGTGCTCATGTACTTCAGCCCCAAGGTGTATATTTCCCGCCTCGGCTATACCGGCGAGGACGCGGAGCTTCTGGAGTGCGAGGTATACCGGAGCGCCGACTGGGTGGCGACGGATCACGGGACCATGCTGCCTGAGGAGGGCGCGGCGGCGATGTGCCGCCGACTGCCGGAGCGGCTCCACGCTGCGGCAGAGGAGCTCACCTGCCGCTGGTGGCAGGGGGAGTTCATGCCCGTGCCCGGAATGGCGGAGCTCGTGCGCGAGCTGCGCGCTCTCGGCTATGGGATATATCTGCTCTCCAATGCGTCCTCGGCGCTGAACCTGTACTTTGAACGCATCCCCGGCTCGGAGTGCTTTGACGGGAAGCTCGTCTCGGCGGACGTGAAGCTGATGAAGCCGTTTCCTGAGATATATGAATTGCTGTATTACCGCTTCGGGCTGAATCCTGAGGAGTGCTGGTTCGTTGACGACAACGCCGCCAACATTGAGAGCGCGCGCATGACCGGCATGAACGGCAGTGTGTTCTATGACGATGTCGCCCGTCTTCGCCGCGAGCTGCGGGCTCAGGGAATACCGGTAAAGGAAGTATAAGCATATGCTGAATAAATTTTGCAGCCTCTCCCAAAAGGGGGAGGCTGTCTGGATAAACGACATAAGAGCCGCGTTTGACGCGGATAAGAACGCACGGCCGCTGGCGCTGCGCCTCACCTGCCTTGACGGCAGCGGGCGCGGCTATGGCTGCCCTGTGCCGCATTGGAGCAATGCGCAGGAGCGCGGTTTCGTCAGAGACTACCTCACCGCGCGCATCTTCAATGTGCTCTCCTGCTGGAGCGGCAGGGAGCTGACGGTGTATTTTGACACGAATGATTCCGAAATGGCCGCTCTCGTTGAAGAATGCATTGCGGCTTTCAGGAATGTACCGGGGCTCAAAAAGGTGCTGAATGTTGCCGCGCGGCTCTGCCGCGGCACTGGCAATGCGCCGTTTGAGATGAAGATCAGCGACATCGCCGCCATGCCCGTGCTGAAAAGCACAGTCGAAAAAACCGCCGGACAGCTCGGCGGCAGGCTGCGCGCGGCGGTGGACGGCTGCGCGCACGGCGCGTACTGCGGGATGGACGTCGGCGGGACGGACATAAAGCTTGCCGTATCGCTCCACGGCAGACTCATTGCCGTGAAGGAATACGACTGGAACCCCGCGGCGAGCCCGACTGCCGAGGGCATAACCGAGCCGATGCTGCGGCTCATAAGTCTCATGCGCGCCTGCGTTATTGCGGACAGTCTGCCCCATGACGCGGAATGCGTGAAGCTGCTTACAGCGGCGCTGCGCAAGGATGCGGCAGACACGGAAATGGACGCGGCGATAATCGCCTGCGAGAGTGCCGCGGCGGAGCTGCCGCTGTTTTCGGGTATAGGGCTGAGCTTCCCGGATGTTGTTATCAACGACCGTATCCTCGGCGGTGAGACGCCCAAGACAAAGGGGATGCGTGAGAACAAGGCGCTTGACTATGAGATGGAGTTTGCAAAGCTTGCCTCCGTCAGCGAGAGCATGGGGCGTTACTGCGTGGACGGCGTTAAAGTGCGGATAATCAATGACGGCCCTATGGCGGCCTTCAGCGCCGCGGCGGAGCTTGCGCAGGACGGTGACACGCAGCTCGGCGAGAGCGGCGTTATTGCCCACTCGCTGGGTACCGATCTCGGCTCGGGCTGGATAAAGGCCGACGGGGAGATACCGGCCATACCGCTTGAACTGTATGACCTGCTGCTCGACCTCGGCAGCGCAAAGCAGAAAGAGTACGCGCCTGAGGATCTGCGCTCGGTACGCAATGAGAACTCCGGCCTTGCCGGTGTGCGGCGCTATCTCGGTCAGGCCGCGGCCTACCGCATGGCGCAGCAGCTTGAACCGGCGCTGCTTGACGGCTTCACCGAGGAGCGCGGGGCTGTGCTCAGTATTATCACCGCACCCGAGGACATGCGCAAGCCCTGCCTTGAGCATATTATGAACGCGGCAACGTACGGCGACGAGGCCGCCTGCGAGATTTTCCGCCGCGTGGGCGCGAACCTTGCGCAGCTCACAAAGGAGATGGAGTATCTGCTCGATACCGGCACGGATAGACGTTTCCTGTTCGGGCGCTTTGTAAAGAACGAGAGCTGCTTCAGACTCATACGGGAGGGCTTTGCCGAAGTTATGCCGGAGGTGAGCCTTATAGCGGCGGATGACGGTCTTGCCCGCAGCGGCCTTATGCGGCAGCTTGCCGCAAGGGAGGACGTGACGGTGGCACAGTTCGCCCAAGCTGTCAGCGCGATATACTATTCACGGATGTAAAAAATTCCCGGACTCTTTGTCCGGGAATTTTTATAGGTTCTAAGCTAAAAGTTGGAGCAAGCAGGAAAAGCGTATACACTTAACTTGACACAGGGTCGGTTAACGCTTCTCTCCAGAACGGCAAAGCGCCCCCGTTCGGATGAACGGGGGCGCGGGTTTACTTTGGGTTATCGAGAATTACTCGTTGATGCCGATGACAACACCGGAACCGACGGTACGGCCGCCTTCACGGATAGCGAAGCGGAGGCCCTGCTCGATAGCGATCGGGGTGATCAGCTCAACGTCCATGTCGACGTTGTCGCCGGGCATGCACATCTCAACGCCTTCGGGCAGAGAGATGACGCCGGTAACGTCGGTGGTACGGAAGTAGAACTGAGGACGATAGTTGTTGAAGAACGGGGTGTGACGGCCGCCCTCTTCCTTGGACAGGACGTAAACCTGGCCCTTGAACTTGGTGTGGGGGTGGATGGACTTGGGTGCAGCCAGAACCTGACCACGCTCAACAGCCTTCTTGTCGATACCGCGGAGCAGGCAGCCGACGTTGTCGCCAGCCTCTGCGTACTCGAGGGTCTTGTGGAACATCTCGGTACCGGTAACGGTGGTCTCAGTGCTCTCGTCCTTCAGACCAACGATCTCGACCTTGTCGCCGACCTTGACGCGGCCACGCTCAACACGACCGGTAACAACAGTGCCGCGGCCGGAGATGGTGAAGACGTCCTCGATGGGCATAAGGAAGGGCAGGTCAGCCTTACGATCGGGAGTGGGGATCCAAGTGTCAACAGCGTCCATGAGCTCTGCAATGCACTTATAGTCAGCAGCAGCAGGATCGGTGGACTCGCAGACGAGTGCGTTCAGAGCACTGCCGCGGATGATGGGGGTGTCATCGCCGGGGAAGCCGTAGAAGTCGAGCAGTTCGCGGACTTCCATCTCGACGAGCTCGAGGAGCTCTTCATCGTCGACCTGGTCGCACTTGTTGAGGAAGACCAGAACGGAAGGAACGTTGACCTGACGGGCAAGCAGCAGGTGCTCACGAGTCTGAGCCATGGGGCCGTCGGAAGCAGCGATAACGAGGATAGCGCCGTCCATCTGAGCAGCACCGGTGATCATGTTCTTGATATAGTCGGCGTGGCCCGGGCAGTCGACATGGGCGTAGTGACGGCCCTTGATCTCGCCGTCTTCGCCGGTCTTGTAGTTGTGACCCTGACGGTCATAGGTCTCGTACTCGACGTGAGCGGTGTTGATGGTGATACCACGCTCTCTCTCTTCGGGAGCCTTGTCGATGGAAGAGTAGTCGGTGTACTCAGCGCCGCCGAGCATTGCCAGATACTTGGTGATGGCAGCGGTCAGAGTGGTCTTGCCGTGGTCGATGTGGCCGATGGTGCCGATGTTGCAATGGGGCTTGTTTCTGTTAAAAACCTGTTTTGCCATTGTAAAATCCTCCTAAAATAGAATGAAAATATTACTTGCCAAACCCGAAACCAGTCCGGGCACTTACGAGGGATTCCTGTAAATTCTTGGGCAGCTCGACAAAGTGGCTCGGCTCCATGCTGTAGGTAGCTCTGCCCTGAGTTTTGCTGCGAAGATCGGTGGCATAGCCGAACATCGTGGAAAGCGGGACATTGGCCTCGATGACCGCAGTGCCGTTTCTGATATCGGAGCCGACGATCTGACCGCGTCTCGCGTTGACATCGCCCATAACGTCGCCCATGTATTCATCAGGCGCGGTGACAACCACCTTCATTATAGGCTCAAGCAGCACGGGATCGGCTTTCTGGCATGCTTCCTTGAATGCCATGCTTCCGCAGATCTTGAAGGCCAGCTCGGAAGAGTCGACCTCGTGGAAAGAGCCGTCCAGCAGAGTGGCTTTTACATCGACGACCTGGTACCCCGCGAGTACGCCGGAGAGCATCGCTCCCTGGATACCCTGATCGACACAGGGGATGTATTCCTTCGGGATAGCGCCGCCTGTGACCTTGTTCACGAACTCATAGCCCTTGCCGGACTCATTGGGCTCGATCATAAGCTTGACGTGCGCGAACTGTCCCTTACCGCCGGTCTGACGGACATAGCGGGTGTCGACCGTTGCGGCCTTTCTCACGGTCTCCTTATAAGAGACCTGAGGCTTGCCAACGTTGGCCTCGACCTTAAATTCCCTCAGAAGTCTGTCCACAATGATCTCCAGATGCAGCTCGCCCATACCGGCAATGATAGTCTGACCCGTCTCTTCGTCCGTATAGGTCTTAAAGGTGGGGTCTTCGTCTGCCAGCTTCTGGAGGGCGATAGCCATCTTCTCCTGACCCGCCTTCGTCTTGGGCTCGATAGCCACGCGGATAACGGGGTCGGGGAATTCCATGGACTCAAGGATTATCTGGTGCTTTTCATCACAGAGCGTGTCGCCGGTGGTCGTGTTTTTAAGGCCGACCGCGGCGGCGATGTCGCCGGAATATACCTGCGTCAGATCTTCTCTGTGGTTCGCGTGCATCAGCAGGATGCGGCCAAGGCGCTCACGCACACCCTTGGTGGAGTTCATAACAGTCTTGCCGGTCTCTATCGTGCCGGAATAGACACGGAAGAAGCTCAGACGGCCGACGTAGGGGTCGGTCATTATCTTGAACGCCAACGCGGAGAACGGAGCGTCGTCGCTTGCTTCGCGAGTCTCGACCTCGTCCGTCTTCGGGACGGTGCCCTCGATAGCGGGCACATCCAGCGGAGAGGGCATATAGTCGACGATCGCGTCGAGCAGCTTCTGCACGCCTTTATTTTTATAGGAAGTGCCGCAGGTCACGGGAACCATCTTCACCGCGACGGTGGCGCTTCTGATCGCCTTGCGGATCTTCTCCGCAGGGACTTCCTCGCCGTTGAGATACATTTCCATGATCTCATCGTCGAAGTCGGAGACTGCCTCGAGCAGATTATCACGGTACTGCTCTGCAAGCTCACGCATATCCTCGGGGATCTCCTCGGTACGCATGTCCTTGCCGAGATCGTCGTAATAAACGTCTGCGTTCATATCCACGAGGTCGATAATACCTTTGAAGGTCTCCTCACTGCCGATAGGCAGCTGGATCGGAACGGCATTGCATTTGAGCCTGTCATGCACCATGTCAAGCACATGATAGAAGTCCGCACCCATGATATCCATTTTATTGACGTATATCATGCGGGGGACATTGTAATGGTCAGCCTGTCTCCAAACTGTTTCGGACTGCGGCTCGACACCGCCCTTGGCGCAGAGGACCGTAACGCAGCCGTCCAGCACTCGCAGGGAGCGCTCGACCTCGGCGGTAAAGTCCACATGACCCGGAGTGTCGATGATGTTGATGCGGGTGTCCCGCCAGTGGCAGGTGGTGGCAGCGGATGTTATCGTAATGCCGCGCTCCTGCTCCTGCTCCATCCAGTCCATGGTGGCGGTGCCTTCATGAGTCTCACCAAGCTTGTAATTCACGCCGGTGTAGAAAAGAATACGCTCAGTCGTCGTAGTCTTTCCGGCGTCAATGTGAGCCATGATACCGATATTTCTCGTTTTCTCAAGTGAATACTGTCTGGGCATGAAACTCTCCTGAAAGGATTACCATCTGAAATGTGCGAAAGCCTTGTTGGCTTCTGCGTTCTTGTGCATATCCTCGCGCTTCTTGACAGATGCGCCGAGATTGTTGCACGCGTCCATGATCTCGCCTGCAAGGCGTTCCTTCATGGTCTTCTCACTGCGCTTGCGGCTGTAGTCCACGAGCCAGCGCAGAGCCAGCGTCTGACGGCGGGCGGGTCTGACTTCGATAGGAACCTGATAGGTTGCGCCACCGACACGACGGGCCTTGACCTCCAGAGCGGGCATGATGTTGTTCATAGCTTCGGTAAATGCATCAAGGGGCTCCTTACCGGTCTTATCCTTGATGATATCGAAAGCATCGTAAACGACCTTCTGAGCAACACCCTTCTTGCCGTCGAGCATAACGCCGTTGATGAGCTTGGTCACCAGAACGCTGTTATACATAGGATCGGGCAAGATTTCTCTTTTGGGAACATTACCTCTTCTGGGCACGTTGCTTCCCTCCTTCATTAAAAAATGGAATCACAGGTACTCGAACGTCTGTACGTCCGTTGCGCCCCGAGGTCTATCCACACTATATAGATAAACGACAGGGCAGATTTGCCGCTGAAGTTGGAATTACTTCTTCTTTGCAGCCTTGGGCTTCTTTGCGCCGTACTTGGAACGGGCCTGCATACGACCGTTGACACCCTGAGCGTCGAGGGTACCGCGGATGATGTGGTAACGGACACCAGGAAGGTCCTTAACACGGCCGCCGCGGATCATAACCACGGAGTGCTCCTGAAGGTTATGGCCGATACCGGGGATGTACGCAGTAACTTCGTAGCCGTTGGTCAGACGGACACGGGCGATCTTACGCAGAGCGGAGTTAGGCTTCTTAGGAGTGGAGGTACGAACTGCGGTGCAGACGCCTCTCTTCTGAGGAGCGCTAAGATCGGTCTCCTTGTTCTTGAGGGTGTTCAGACCCTTCTGCATTGCAGGAGAGTTGGACTTGTAGGTGACCTTTTCTCTGCCTTTTCTCACCAGCTGGTTAAAGGTAGGCATTGTTTTCTCCTTTCTTCAATCGTCACAGGCCGTGCGCGGCACACAAATGTCCTTGCGGCGCGGAGCTTTCGGGACATTTTGCGTACGGGCGCAGTTCCGCCCATGCAATTCATGATATTAGCATAATTCACAAATTTAGTCAAGAATTTTTGTAAGGCAAATCTAAAAATATTTTTTCATATTTCCGCTCCCCCGGCATACGGTCCCACCCTTGCGATTTTACAGGGATGTGGTAAAATGCAGTTACAAGACAGTCTTATCAGAGGTGGTAACATGTACTGGTTCAGAATAGAGCAGACGCTTCAGCCGACCGAGCGCGAGCCCGCTGCCGGGGAGTGCGCGGCGGTGCTGCTCTCATCCGCGGAGCTGGAGCGCAAGCCTGCGTTATCGGGGCTTGAGTCCGTCCTGCACCACACGCCGGCGGCGCGGGATGTGCGCGTATGCAAGGCCGAGCTGCGGCGCGACTGCGTCTCCGGGACGCTGCTCATACCTCAGGCGTGGAAGGACGGCAGTGCTCTTGCCTGCGGGTACCTGATAACGAATAACCGCGTGGTGCTCGTCGACGATACGGGCGCGCTGCTGTCGCACCTGCGGCACATTGCCAAGGAAAAGCGCTGGACGGACGGCAGCATAGGCCGCTTTGTATATGCCTTTCTGGAGCAGCTAATGGCGAAGGATTTGCACCACCTTGAGGAGATAGAGGACAGGATTGAAGAGCTTGAAGAGCGCGTGCTCGCCGGGGAGCTTGAGAACTTCAACGCGCCGATGGCCGAGCTGCGCAAGGAGACGATGACATGGTTCCGCTACTATACGCAGCTTGACGACGTTGCTTTCACGCTGCGCGAAAACGAGCTCGGCATCTTCTCCGAGCGGGAGCAGATGCTCTTCCGTATGTTCGCCGACCGCGTGATACGGCTGCGCGAGGAATCGCAGCTGCTGCGCGAATACTGCTCGCAGGTGCAGAATCTGTTCCAGTCCGAGATCGACACAAAGCAGAACCGCATCATGCAGATACTCACGATCGTGACGACCGTGTTTCTCCCGCTGTCACTGCTGGCGGGCTGGTACGGTATGAACTTCACGGGCATGCCGGAGCTGAACTGGAAGTACGGCTACCCGGTCATCATCGCGGTGAGCGTTATAGTAGTGGCGCTCAGCCTGTGGATATGCAGGAAGAAAAAATTCTGGTGATGCAAAATGAATGAAACTCCGCACCATCGTGTGCGGAGCTTCATTTATTTATGTCTTTTATTCCTCGTGTTCGCCGACGGCTTCCTTGAGAGTACGCCAGCCAAGGACGGCGCACTTCACGCGCGCGGGCATGTGCGAGATATCCTTGAGCGCCGAAGCCTCTTCAAGGCTCTCGATCTCCTCATCGGTGGCCTCGCCCTTTATCATGCGCATGAAGGTCTCGCCCATCTTAAGGGCTTCGTCCTTCTTTTTACCGACTATCATGCCGAGCATAATGTCCGCCGAGGCCTGCGAGATGGCGCAGCCGTCGCCGACGAACGCGCCGTCAACGATCGTGTCCCCGTCCATCTTGAGCTTGAGATAAATATCGTCACCGCAGCTCGGGTTCACGCCCTCGAGCACGATGTCCGCATCAGGCAGGTCATGCTTAAACTCAGGGTGGATGTTATGCTCGGTAAGTATCTCGTTATAAAAGCTTCTATTTTCCATAGCCCATACGCTCCCTCAGTGTCGACAGGCTCGCGGCCAGACGGTCGATATCGCCGAAGTCGTTATAGAACGCGAGACTTGCGCGGACGGTGGAGCTGTACCCAAGGTGGGTCAGCAGCGGCTGCGCGCAGTGGTGACCGGCGCGGACGTCCACGCCGTCGGAGGCAAGTATCTCGCTGACGTCATGCGGGTGTACGCCGTCGACCGTGAAGTTCACGATGCCGATGTGCTCCTCGGGCTTATCCGAACCGAGGACGTTTATATGCGGGATTGCCTTCACCGCGGCAAGGCAGCTGGCGGTAAGCTCCGCCTCGCGGCGCTGCATCACGTCAAAGCCTACTTTATTAATATACTCTATCGCGGCCTGAAGCCCGGCAGCGCCCGCGGCGTTGACCGTACCGGCCTCGAACTTGTGCGGAAGCTCGGCATACACCGCGCCTTCGCGGGTGACGGACTCGATCATCTCGCCGCCGCTCATGAACGGGGGCATCTTATTGAGCAGCGCCTTCTTGCCGTAGAGAACGCCGATGCCCATCGGGCCAAAGACCTTGTGCCCGGAGAAAGCGAAGAAGTCCGCGTCAATGTCCTGCACGTTCACGGGCATATGCGGGGTGCTCTGAGCACCGTCGACCACGCAGACCGCGCCTTTTTTATGCGCCATGGCGGCGATCTCTTTGACGGGGTACTCGCGCCCGAGGACGTTCGACACCTGCATGATGGCGACGATCTTGGTCTTGTCCGTGATAAGCTCCTCGACCTTGTTGAGGTCAAGGCTGCCGTCCTGCTCGCACTCCATGAACTTGAGAGTTGCGCCGGTCTGGCGGCAGACCATCTGCCACGGGAGGAGATTGCTGTGGTGCTCCATGATGGAGACAAGTATCTCGTCCCCGACCGTGATGTTAGTCAGGCCGTAGCTGTAGGCGACGAGGTTCAGGCTCTCGGTCGTGTTGCGGGTGAAGATTATTTCCTCGCTCGACTTTGCGCCGATGAAAGCGCGGACGCTGTTTCTCGCGTTCTCGTAGTCCTCGGTCGCGGCAACGCTCAGGGGGTAGAGACCGCGGAGCGGGTTTGCGTTATGCAGACAGTAAAAGTCGCGCTCGGCGTCAATGACGCACTGGGGGCGCTGCGCGGTGGCGGCGCTGTCAAGGTACGCTATATCGCTGTGCGCAAGCAGCGGGAAATCATTTTTATAATTGTATTCCATTTTACAGCTCTCCGTTCAGTCTGTTCATTATATATTCCTCGCTCTCGCTGTCGCCGAGCAGGCGCGCAAGGCGCTCTATCGCGGCGCGGGCAAGGATGTTTTCGGCGGTCTGCTTGTCTATGCCGCGGCTCTCGAAGTAGAAGAGCGTGTCCTCGTCAAGCTCGCCGATGGTCGCGCCGTGGTTGCCGACGACGTTCTCCTCCGCACAGAGGATGAGCGGCACGGTCTTGTTCACAACGTCGTCACCGAGCATGAGGACGGTCTCCTTCTCGTTGCCGACTGAGGCAGACGAGCCGTTCTTGAAATCTATCGTCCCGCGGAACACCTTATGTGCCGCGTCCTTGAGCGCGCCCGCGGCGTTTATCTCGCTCTCGGTGCTCTTGCCCCAATGGTCGACGGCAAGGTTCATGTCAAGCTTCTGCTCGCGCTGGCCGAGGTAGCCGATATCGGCCTTGAAGCCGCTGCCCTCGCCGCTGAGCTCAATGTGGCTGTCGCAGTAGGCATCGCCCGCGCCGATAAGTATCTGCACCAGCTCTATCCTGCCGTTTTTGGCGCACTCGCCGCTTACGCGGTTATAGAGCAGGGACTCTTTCCCCGTGCTCTGGATCTGCACGAGACGGATGCAGGCACCCTCGCGCGCTGTGAGCTCCGTCTCAACTGCAAGCTTCGCTGCGTTTTCAAAGGTCTCGAAAACGGTGACAGAGCTGCCGGGCGCGGCGTCAACGCTGACGCGCTTGCGGCTGTATTCGCCCTCGCCCTTTACGGTGAGCCTTGCGCTCTCGGCGGTTATATCCTCTTCGGGAAGCTCCGCAGTTTTATCCTCATCCCAGTCGATGGCGGCTTCGTTTACCTTCAGCCAGTTCCACGTTCCGCCGGGGAGCTTGTTTATAAGCATTTTCTTTTCCATCGTTCTGCCTCCCCGTTCAGCCTATGCTGCCCTTCATCTCAAGGCGGATGAGGTTGTTCATCTCAACGGCGTATTCCACCGGCAGCTCCTTGGAGACGTTGTCGGCAAAGCCGCTGACGATCATTGCCCTTGCGTCCTCCTCGCTCATGCCGCGGCTCATCAGATAGAAGATAGCGTCGTTGCTGATGCTGCCGATCTTCGCCTCGTGGCCGACGGATGCGTCCCTCGTGCGGATGTCCATCGCGGGGACGGTATCGGAGCGGGACTCGGAGTCAAGCATCAGGGACTGGCAGGACACCGAAGACTTCGCGCCCTTCGCGGTCTTTGCGACAACGACGCTGCTGCGGAAGGTGCCGATGCCGCCGCTCTTGCTTATCGAGCGCGTGTTCATATAGGAGCTTGTGTTCCTGCCGATATGCGTGACCTTCGCGCCGGTATCGAGGTTCTGCCCCGCGCCTGCGAAGGTGACGCCGGTGAACTCCATGCGGGAGTTATCGCCCTTGAGGACGCTCATTGGGTACAGGCAGCCGACATGGGAGCCGAAGGAACCGGACACCCACTCAATAACGCCGTTTTCCTCGACGAGCGCGCGCTTGGTGTTGAGGTTATACATGTTCTTCGACCAGTTCTCGATGGTCGAATAGCGCAGCTTCGCGTTCTTCTTGACATAGAGCTCGACGCAGCCGGCGTGGAGGTTCGCGACATTGTACTTCGGAGCGGAGCAGCCCTCGATGAAGTGCAGGCTCGCGCCCTCGTCGACGATGATGAGCGTATGCTCGAACTGTCCCGCGCCCTTGGCGTTGAGGCGGAAGTAGGACTGGAGCGGTATCGAGACCTGCACACCCTTCGGCACGTACACGAACGAGCCGCCAGACCACACCGCGCCGTGGAGCGCGGCGAACTTATGGTCGCGCGGGGTGACGAGCTTCATGAAATACTCATGCACCATCTCGGCATATTCGCCCTTGAGCGCGCTCTCCATATCGGTGTATATGACGCCCTGCTCGGCGACCTCGGATTTAACATTGTGATAGACAAGCTCGGAGTCGTACTGCGCGCCGACACCTGCAAGCGACTTGCGCTCCGCCTGCGGGATGCCGAGACGCTCAAAGGTGTCCTTTATGTCCTGCGGGACGTCTTTCCAGTCGTTCTTCATATCGGTCTTAGGTCTGACATAGGTCGCGATGTGATCCATGTCCAGTCCCTCTATCGACGGTCCCCAGTTGGGAAGCGGCATTTCGTTATACGTTTCGAGGGACTTGAGGCGGAACTCGCGCATCCACTCAGGGTCGCCCTTCTCCTTGGAGAGCTTTTCGATGATCTCCGGGGTCAGGCCGGCCTCCATGCGGTAGGCATCGTTTTCCTTATCCTTTATATCATATATGCTGCGGTCGATATCCTCGACCTGAGTTTTCTCTTTCATTGCAAATCACCAGCCTTACTCGGCCTTGATAATGCCGAAGCCGTTTTCGTTGATCTCGTCGACCAGCTCCGCGCCGCCGTTTCTGACGATCACGCCGTTTTCCATGACGTGCGTCTCATCGACCGTCAGCGCTTCGAGGATCCTCGTGCTGTGGGTGATGATGAGCAGCGAGCCGTGTACACGCTCACGGTAGAGCTGGACGCCCTGCGACACGGTGCGCACCGCGTCGACGTCAAGCCCGGAGTCCGTCTCGTCAAGGATGGCGAGCTTCGGTTCGAGCATCAGCATCTGGAGTATCTCCGCCTTTTTCTTCTCGCCGCCAGAGAAACCGACGTTCAGGTCGCGCTCGGCATAGCTTGCGTCCATATGCAGAAGCTCCATCGTCTCCGCGAGCTTCTTCTTGAAGTCCCACAGCCTCAGGCGCTTGCCGGTCTTCTGCTCAAGCGCGCTGCGGATAAAGGCGCTGAGCGTCACTCCCGGCACTTCGAGCGGGTTCTGGAACGAAAGGAATATGCCCTTGTTCGCTCTCACGTTTACCGGCAGCTCGGTTATATCCTCGCCGTCGAATATTATTTTGCCGGAGGTCACGGTGTACTCGGGGTTGCCGGTGATGGCATAGCCCAGCGTGGATTTGCCCGTGCCGTTCGGCCCCATGAGGACGTGAGTCTCATCCTCGCCGACCGTCAGATCAACGCCGTGGAGTATCTCCTTATCCTCAACGCTGATGTGAAGATCCTTTACCTCAAGCAGATTTTTCTTACTCATATCTGTTCAACCTCTTTCCGTCCGCGGCCATCTCACCCGCTGACAGCTTCCATAGATATATCGCTGCGGCCGGCCGCGGTGCAGCCGTTCCGGCATTTGTGTGCGGGAGGCGGCATTAATTCCCAGTCCTCCAGCAGGAATTATACTTGCCTAATCCTACAATGTCAATAGGAGTTAGCACAGCTTGTGTATAAAAAGATGAACTTTTGGTTAAAAATACCGCATATTGTCCGCTTTCCGCCGCGCGTACTTGCAAAAGCCGCGGACAGGTTGTATTATACATACGATTTTACCATTTAATTCAAGGATATGTATGCGGCAGACTTCGCCGCGGGATTTTACGATTATGCAGGATATTACAAGATACTCTTTACCGATACTGACTGTGCTGCTTCTGACGTTGTTTTTCCTCTCGCTGCCCGATTTGCGAAGCTGCGCGCTTACCGATCCCGATAAGACGCGCCATAGGCTTGGCCGCGCAGACGCCGTTATAATGGCGGTCATCACATTGCTGTATGCAGGTGCTGCGTTCTGGAAGCTCGGCAATACCTCATCACCCGAAAGCTTTGTGAACATGGAGAACCGCACCGAGAGCATCGAGCTTGACATAAGCGGCGGGACGGTCACGCACCTGATGGTCTATGAGGGCGTCGGCATCGGCAGCTACAGCATCACCTACTCTGACAGCAGCGCCACCTATGACATTGCCGAGCTCACGCAGAGTCATGCCGACGTTCTGAAGTGGCACGACGTCGCCATCAACTACTACCTGACCGGCGGTACGATCTATATCTCCGGCACTGGCAATGTCTGGCTCGGCGAGGTCGTCGCGCTCGATGTGGATGGAAACGTAGTCGGCGCTGTCTCCTCCGCCTCAGAGCTGTGCGATGAGCAGTCGCTGTGCCCCGACCGGCAGACCTATATGAATTCCACGTACTTTGACGAAATATACCACGCGCGCACCGCTTGGGAGCACCTCAACGGCGTTTACCCCTATGAGATAACGCATCCCCCGCTCGGCAAGATCATCATCTCGATCGGCATCGCGCTCTTCGGCATGACGCCCTTCGGCTGGCGCTTCTCGGGCACCTTCTTCGGTGTGCTTATGCTGCCGGTGATCTACATCTTCGCCAAAAGGCTCTTCGGCGGCAAGGCCGTTCCGGCCGCGTGTACGCTCGTGCTGGCAAGCGATTTCATGCACTTTGTGCAGACACGCATCGCCACTATCGACACCTACGCTGTGTTCTTCATCCTGCTGATGTACCTGTTCATGTATGGCTTCATCACGACCGGCAGCCGCCGTGAGCTTGCGCTCTCGGGCATCTTCTTCGGCATCGGCGCAGCGAGCAAGTGGACGTGTATCTATGCCGGTGCCGGACTTGCGGTGATATGGCTCATCTACGTCATCCGCGAGGCAAAGGCGCAGCGGCTCGACATGAAGGGCTTCTGGAAGCTCTGCGGCTTCTGCGTGATTTTCTTCGTGCTCATCCCCTGCCTTATCTATTATTTTGCTTATATCCCCTATGGGACTGCCCGCGGTATCTCCCCGTTCAGCGCGGAGTATCTGCGCATGGTGCTCGATAACCAGAGCTATATGTTCAATTACCACTCCGGTATCGTCGCCGAGCATCCGTACTCCTCGCGCTGGTACCAGTGGGTGCTGGACATCCGGCCGATACTCTATTACCTTGAGTATTTCGACGACGGTACGCATTCGAGCTTCGGAGCGTTCCTCAATCCCGCGCTCTGCTGGGGTGGCCTGCTGAGCCTCTTTGTGCTGATCTATACGGCGATCTTCCGGCGTGACCGCTGCGCTGGGTTTATCCTCCTCGGCTATCTGGCGCAGCTCATCCCGTGGCTGTTCGTCACACGCATCACGTTTGAGTACCATTACTTCCCCTGCTCCGTGTTCCTCGTGCTCTCCCTCGGGTACTGCTTCAACCTCATGCGGCATAACCTCAGGCACTGGAAGTGGTACGTCTCAGGCTTTGTGACACTGAGTATCGCGCTGTTTGTGATGTTTTATCCGGCGCTTTCGGGAAAGCCCGTCGCCGCTACCGGGCTGCTGTCGTGGCTACCTACCTGGCCGTTCTGAGCTTTCTCACCGGCCTTAGAACAATTTATCCCAAATAAAAGCTTTGGCAACCGATTTGCCAAAGCTTTTTATGTACTTTTATAGCTTGATATTATTCGCACATACAGCTATAATATGAAAGACTATGCCAGGTTTTGGAGGTCTGTTCATGGCTCTCGCCCTACTTATCAAGATCGGTTCCCTGTTTATTATCGCACTTGGCGCATATGCACTCGTCAAGTTCCGCGTTCTCCGCAGTGAGGACAGCCGCACACTTTCCCTTATAATGCTGTACTTGATCTGTCCGTGCACTATCATCTCTGCTTTCCAGATTGACAGCACACCTGAGCTGCGTTCCGGTCTTCTGCTGGCTTTTGCTGCTGCTGTGATCATTCATATTGGCTTGCTGCTGTTCAATCTGCTCATCCGCAAGCCCCTGCGTATGAGTCCCGTAGAGCAGGCGTCCGTTATCTACTCTAATGCCGGCAACCTTATCATTCCTATCGTGAGCGCGCTGCTCGGTCAGGAATGGGTCGTGTACACCTGCGCTTATATATGCGTACAGATAGTGCTCCAATGGACGCACTGCAAGCCGCTCATTTCCGGTGAAACACACCTCGATGTAAAGAAGATCATCACAAACGTGAACATGATAGCGATCTTTCTCGGCATTGTGATCTTCGCTTTGGGAATAAAGCTCCCGAAGGTCGTTCAGGACGCTATTGACACCACCGCCGTGATGATCGGTCCTATGTCCATGCTTATGATCGGTATGATGCTGGCAGGGATGGATCTGAAGAGCATCTTCGTACGTAAGCGCATATGGCTCGTTGTTTTCCTGCGCCTCATCGTAGCGCCGCTGCTGTTCATCGTCTTCCTGCGCATAAGCGGCTTTGGCTCCAGCGTTCAGGACGTTGATACCATCATGCTTATTTCACTGCTCGCCTGCGCCTCCGCAAGCGCAGCCACAGTCACTCAGATGGAGCAGATCTATGGGGACGATGCCGAATACGCCTGCTCCATAAATGTGCTCACAACTCTGCTGTGCATCATTACGATGCCGCTCATCGTCCTTGTGTACCAGCTGTGAAGCCGCCGGTGGAGCGTTCACGCATGCCCGGAAGATTTTTGGCATAAACTGAAAATTTCTGCTTGACAAAATACTCTCCGTCTGGTAATATACTCCTTGCTCATGGGGGTATAGCTCAGCTGGGAGCCCGGTTGAAGCGGTAAACAACCCCCGCACTAATTGAATAAGAAATTACTCAGCGCACCCCTTACATGGGGGTATAGCTCAGCTGGGAGAGCGCTTGACTGGCAGTCAAGAGGTCAGCGGTTCGATCCC
>ERZ827108.1897-NODE-1897-length-24806-cov-9.892449_pt1 | contig 24806 bp, 16 predicted proteins | sample MGYA00519921_ERZ827108 | MGnify/ENA primary metagenome ERZ827108 (study PRJEB31778, sample SAMEA3449258) | human gut metagenome | biome: human gut; feature: human-associated habitat; material: faeces | place: United Kingdom | collected 2010/2012 ...
ACAGTAACTTGGTCAAAATCCATTCCAAATCACCTACGGTGATGGGATTTTGCCCCGTATGTCTCGGGATTTTGCCATTATTCATGGCAAAACGCCTCGCGGGATACTACCTGTGAACAGTAACAACTTTCACAATAAACCATGTTTTATAACTTACACAGAACAGGAGATTTTCATGTCAGAACAGAATATCACAGAACTTCTTCATCCGGCCTTTCTCGCCCGCATGAAAGAAATGCTCGGAGAAGAATATGATTCTTTTATAAAAAGCTACGAAGTACCCAGAACTTACGGGCTTCGTGTCAACACCGCCAAGATCAGCTGCGAAGAATTTGAAAAACTTGTTCCGTTCCCGGTGACACCGATCCCGTGGATCCCGAACGGTTATTTTTATCCGGAAGATGTCCGTCCTTCCTACTGCCCGTTTTATCAGGCGGGGCTCTATTATCTCCAGGAGCCAAGCGCGATGACACCCGCTTCCTGCCTCCCTGTCACTCCCGGCGAGAATGTACTGGACCTCTGTGCTGCGCCGGGCGGCAAAACGACAGAACTGGGGGCGCGTCTGAACGGAGAGGGACTGCTGGTCGCAAATGACATCAGTGCTTCCCGTACCCGTGCCCTTCTTCGAAACGTGGAGCTTTTTGGCTTCACGAATGCATTTGTTGCCAATGAGACTCCGGCACGTCTCAGAGACCGCTTCCCGGAATTTTTCCACAAGATCCTGCTGGATGCACCATGTTCCGGCGAAGGAATGTTCCGTAAGGAAGAAGCACTTGCCAGAGACTGGACTCCTGAGAAATCACAGGAACTTGCCGCGATCCAGCGAGAACTGATCCTTCAGGCAGCCGATATGCTCCGTCCGGGCGGACAGCTGCTTTATTCTACCTGTACCTTTGCGCCGGATGAGGATGAGGGCGTTGTTTCCTGGCTTCTTGAAAACCGGCCGGATATGGAACTGATCGAACTTCCTTCTTATGAAGGATTCACGCCGGGCGTTCCGGAATGGGGCAACGGTGATCCGCGCCTTACGCGCTGTGTCCATCTCTTCCCGCACACCATGCAGGGCGAGGGACATTTCATGGCATTATTCCGCAAAGAGGGCAGAACGGATCTGATCGGTACCATGTCCTCTGCAAAATCGAACGCCGACACACGCAAATGGCTGGAGCTTTTTCTTGCGGAGATCGGGCTTAAAACCCTCGGCGGAAAACCATTCGACTGGAACCGCGTGGAGACACGCAAAGACAAAGTCTACTATCTCCCGCCACTCACCGGAGATTTCCGCGGACTGACCTTCCTTCGAAACGGCCTTTATCTGGGCAACCTCAAGAAAAACCGTTTCGAGCCGTCAGAACCTTTTGCACTGGCTCTGCATAAGGATGACGCCGAGGCAGTCATCTCCCTTCCGGTATCGGACGAGCGCCTGACCCGCTATCTCAAGGGCGAAACACTGAATATCGAACCAGAAGAAGCAGCTCACACCAAAGGCTGGCATCTTCTCTGCGCGGACGGCTATCCCATCGGATTCGGCAAGCTGGTCGGGGCGACACTCAAAAACAAATATCCCGCAGGATGGAGAGTCTGATACTCTCCTTCCCACGGGATATTTTTCTGTTGTCTCTTATATTGTTACTGTTCACTCCGTTCACAGTAACTTGGTCAAACTCCATTCCAAATCACCTTCGGTGATGGGATTTTGCCCTGTATGTCTCGGGATTTTGCCATATTCATGGCAAAACACCTCGCGGGATACTACCCTGTGAATAGTAACCTTATATTTCTATTGCTTTCTGCAGGGCAAATGAATAAATATATTTCTGCTTTACTTTCTTATGAAGCATCCGTTCCAGTGCCAGTGCATAATCTTCAAGCTGTGTTCGGTAGCGTTCGATCAGTTTCGATTCTTCTCCCTGACCGATCCTGTCTGTCTTGTAATCCACCAGAACGATCTCTTCTCCTTCTATAAAATACGCATCAATGATTCCCTGTACAAGAACCGTCTCATCTCCGTTCCAGGAATCATCCAGATTTTTCATATCCACTTTCATGACAAATGGCTGCTCGCGGTGAAGTTTCTTGTCCAGTGCCGCCCTTTGCATCCGCATTCCCAGTTCTGAACCTGAAAAAGCCAGAATATCCTTTCTTCGGATACTTTCGCCTTCTTCCGGCGACATCTTGTGGTTTTCGACAAGTGTCTGTATCTGTCTGTCTATCTCCTGGTAGGTTTTTACCTGCGTATAATCAAGGCATTCCATCACACAATGGTAAGCGGTTCCCCGCGCAGCCCCTCGCGTTACTTCTTTCTCACCGGAAATAAACGCCGGGACGATCTCCTCGATCTCCGGTTCCGGATAAAGTGCAGATTCTATCTCCTCTTCGTCTGCATACTTGCGTTTCTTAAGTTCCGAAACGCCAACCTTGACCGGAAGCTCTTCAAGATATGCATACGGATACGCAAAGCCAAACTTCGCCTCCAGCGTCTGACGGATCGTTTCGTCATAAACTCTCTGGCTGTCCCATTCTCTGAAAAATGCTTCTCTCATCTGTGCATCCGTCTGTCCCAGGATCTCACCCTGCACCAGTTCCCCAAGCGTTACCCTGTGGATCAGAAAATCTGCATTTTCTTTCTCACAGATCTTCGCTTGTTTTCCAAAGATACCGTACTCTGCCAGAAGTTCTTTCACAGCCGGATGGCGCACCAGTGCCGGAAGGATATAGGACCAGTAACTTTTTGCCTCAGAGCGCACGCCCAGTGGAAGTAAGGTCTCTTCACTGTCCATATAACGGGACACAGAACGCAGGGCTGCTTCTATATTCCCCATAGAGCCTGTGATGATGAGTTTTTCCTTCGCTCTTGTCAGCGCAACGTACAAAACTCGAAGTTCCTCTCCAAGACTTTCTCGTTTCAGTGCCCTTCGGATGATCTGTTTCTGCATTGCCGATACGATCAGTCGTCTTTCCGGGAAGATCGCATCCACGCCGAAACCAAGTTCCGGATGGATCAGGAACCTGGCATTGATGTCCTGAAAATTGAACTGCTTGCCCATTCCTGCTGCAAACACGACCGGAAATTCCAGTCCCTTGCTTTTGTGGATCGTCATGATCTGCACCGCGCCACTTCCCGCATCTGCCAGATTGACCTCGCCGAAATCCACCTCGTATTTCTGAAGTTTCTCAATATAGCGGATAAAGTTAAACAGTCCACGGTAACTTGTCTTCTCATAATCCATCGCTTTTTCGACCAGCATATGGAGGTTTGCGCCTCTCTGTGCACCGCCCGGGATCGCCTTCGCATAAGTGCCGTAACCTGTCTCTTTGAGGATGTACATGATAAGCTCATGGATCGGTGTATACGTCGCCATATCCCGGATCATGTGAAGCTGTTCCAGAAAAGTGCGGAGTTTTTTTCTGAGCCTGATCTTCTCTTCCTCTTCTTCCTGGCTTCCCTCATTTTTCTCCGCATAAGCGCAGATGCTGTCGTAGATCATCCCTTCCGGACATTCACTTCGAATCATTGCAAGCTCCTGTGCATCACATCCGACGATCGGGGAATGCAGAACACCTGTCAGCGGGATATCCTGAAGCGGATTGTCGCAGACTCGCAGATAATTCAGAAGCGTCACCACTTCCTGCGCGGAAAAATATCCCGTTCTGGATGCCGAATAGACAGGGATCCCTCTGGAGCTCAAAACCTGGCTGAACGTCTCTGACCATCCCGTCGCACTTCGCAGAAGGATCACGATATCGCCATATCCGATCTCGCGGTATTCTCCCGTTTCTTTGTCCAGGATCCTGTCGTTTCCGACCATCTTCTGGATTCGCTGTGCGATCGCCAGTGCTTCCAGCTCCTGTGCATTCTTCTGTCCCTGTTCGTCTTCCAGTTCCTCGCCGTCTTTTTCTACGATAAGGACCTCTGTCCGGGTGAATTCCGGGTCTGCTCCCTCCGGGAAAGATGCTCCCGGATACAGTGCATTGTCATCATCGTAAGTGATCCCTCCCAGATCCTCACCCATGATCTGGCGGAAAATATAATTCACCGAGGTAAGTACCTCTGCCCGGCTTCGGAAGTTTTTGTGCAAGTCGATCCTCTGCTCCTCGCTGTCTTCCAGAGAATAGCTGTGGTATTTTTCCATAAAAAGCTCCGGCCTCGCCAGGCGGAAGCGATAGATGCTCTGCTTGACATCTCCTACCATAAAGATATTTTTGCGCTTCTCCACCCATCCGGACACCATCGTTGTGATAAGTTCCTGCACAAAGTTACTGTCCTGATATTCGTCCACCATGACTTCTTCATACTTCTCGGACAATTCTCTCGCCGCCTGTGTCGGGATCAGTTCTCCATCCACTTTCTCCACAAGGATCCTCAGGGCAAAATGTTCCATATCCGTAAAATCCAGAAGATTCTTTTCTCTCTTCTTGCTGGAAAAAGCCTCCTTAAACTGCAATGTCAGTTCCACCAGACCTTCCAATGGTTCGCGTGCGCAGGCGATCAGCTCCAGAAGGATTTCCTCTTTCTGATTAAAAAACTTCGTCGAAAGATCTTTGCAGATTTCTTTTTCCTCATCGCGGAGTTCTTTTGCCTGCTCTTTTTTGACAGGGTCTATGGAACTGTCCCTCTTGGCAGAAAGTTTCGCGAATGTATGTCCGGACAGGATATCCGCAACCTTATCATAATCTTTGGTTTCCCTGCATCGACGTACTTCCCGCCAGAAATTTAGGTCATCAACAAGTGCTTCGTCATAAAAATAAGGGCCGTCCGGCTCATTGCAGATTTTTCTTGCACTCTCTGTCAGTGCCTCTGCCTGATCCAGTTTTTCATCCAGCGTTTCCCAGAGGAGCTGTATCCAGCTTGTTTCACGGAGTTCTTCGATCGTCTGCACGCGGTAGACTTCCATGCATTCTTCCAGCCATTCTTCCGGGTACGGATGGCTCATTGCCGCCTGGTAGAGTTTGTATACCATATCACGGATCTCATCATCGGATTTCCCCGATGCATAACATTCTACCAGACTCAGGAACTTCGGATCAGCCTTTTCGTATGCTTCTTCGAGAAGGTCTTTCATGACATCTTCCTGCAGAAGTTTCAGCTCACCCTCCTCCGCTGTCCGATATCCCGGATCAAGTTCCACCATGTGAAAATAGTTCCGGATGATATAAGAACAGAAACCATCGATCGTTGTGATCTGTGCGTTATGGATCAGTGCTGCCTGTCTCTGAAGATGTTCATTGTCCGGGTTTTCGTACAGTGTCTGATCGATCGCATTGGAGATTCGCTCCTTCATCTCGCCCGCTGCTGCCCTGGTAAACGTCATGATCAGAAGCCGGTCAATATCCACCGGTCTGTCGGGGTCCATGATCTTACTCAGGATCCTCTGAACCAGCACGGCTGTCTTACCGGAACCCGCTGCTGCACTGACCAGAATATTGCGGTCCCGCAGGGTGATGACTTTGCTCTGTTCTTCGGTCCATTTCATTCCCATATCACTCTGCCTCCTGTTCAAAATTCTTCCAGACTTCTTCATCGGCAAACTGTTTCAGTCTCCGGAATTCATATCCCGGGATCTTGCGGTCAAAGCCGCAGCTTCCCTGATATGCACAGTACGTGCAGGCATTTTTGTTCCCCATCTCATACGGGGAAGCATCTGCTTTTCCTGTGAGGATCGCATCCTGCACTTCAGTGATCTTTTTCTTTACATAGTCATTCAGAAGACGGAACCGCTCCGGGCTTGCGACAGACGAGCCTTTGCGCAGCGCACCCTTTGACGTGTATGCCAGCGGAAGGGATGCATACGAAACGTCCAGTTTCTGGATCACCTCCGGGTCAGAAGATACCAGCCCGTTCATCTTGAGTTTCTTCATGATCTCAGGATCAAGTTCATCCAGATCCTCCTGAAGCGTTTTCTGGATCATCGGATCCTTGACATTGTAATAAAAAATCCCCGCCGGTTCTACTTCACAGTCCGGATATTTCCGCTGCTCTGCCTGCACCGCCGCATCCATATAAACGACAAGCTGCAGCTGAAGCCCGTGATAGATACTCACCAGGTCAAAAGAAGTATTGCCCGTCTTATAATCAATGATCTTGACGTAAACTTTGTTGTCTTCTTTGAGGACGTCCAGACGGTCGATCCTGCCGCCGCCAATGGAAACTTCAAATCCCTCCGGATGGAACTCGCCATTCTTAAGCTGTTCCTGCAAAGCCCAGACTGTTCTTCTAAGGATTCTTCTTGTACGCTCGACCATGTAATGATTTCTGGCACTGCTCTTAAGAATCGTGTTTCCATAATCTGCCGCCACCTTGTCCAGGCATTCGTCTGCGATCTCATCACGGACTTTGTCGTCCAGGTCACTCCAGTCCAGTCTCTTCCTTCTCAGTTCGACAGCAAAATTTTCCAATGCCTGATGGATGACATTTCCCATATCCATCGCCTTGAATTCATATTCCACACGCTCTGTCACAGCCAGACCATATTTCAGGAAATGCGCAAACGCACACGCAGAAAAACGTTCCAGTCTTGTTGCTCCATGCGGAGACACTTCTCCGTACAAAGCTTTCGCAACACTCGCACTGACCTTGTCCTCCGGCTTTCGTAAAAATGCGGCATCGGTCAGTTTTTCTGCCAGTTCCCTGTACTTTGGACTTCTCAGATACCAGCTGTACAGTTCCTCAAAAACAGGATCCAGCTCATCTGTATTTTCCTCTGAAAGCCCCTCAAGCAGATATTCCAGGGAAGTTCCCGGTGTCTCCAGAAGTTCCATCTGGCTCTCCGGCTGATCTGCACGTGTTTCTTTGAGTTTCGGAAACAGCCTTTTGATCGTATGGATCAGGAACGCAGGGCTGCATGCCTCTCCCCTTCCATTTGACTGACTGTAGGAAAGGCTTAAGAGTTCCTTCGGCTTGGTCAGATTCAGGTAAAGATAAAACCTCTGCATGTTCATCAGTTCTTTGGGACCCGGGGCAAGTTCCATTCCCTGATCCTTAAAGAAAGCCCTGTCCATCTCTGTCAGGATCCCGCCGGACTGCGTGTTCTTTGGGATATTTCCCTCATTTACGCCAACAAAAAACAGTGCACACACGTCTTTGAGCCTGGTACGCTCCATATCACCGATCAGCACCTGATCCATACTCGGCGGGATCAGCGCAACTTTCGCCTGTGTCATTCCCGTTTCCAGGATCTGCTGAAACTCCTCCGGCGAAACCACCTCGTCCCCAAGGATCTCTGCCATCTTATCCAGAAGTTCCATCATGATACCAAAGATCTGCACGTATTCCTTTTCCATTGCCTTGTTTCCGATCTCATGGAAATAGAGCTCCTGAACTTTCAGTTTCTGCTGGATCTGGCTCTGTACAATAAATTCATACAGATAACGACAGTATTCTTCCACTGTTTTCTTTTTTCCGGAAAAGCCATCTGCCAGGATTCCTGTCTCTCCGACAAAACGCTCCCGGATCTCGTTGATCTCCTGGATCTGGTCCGGATCCATACCTCTGTAGATGCGGACCCATTTCTCTCTCCATCTGCGGATCCCTCTGATTCCAAGCGCGATCACATAATTTTCCAGTTTATCCGCTTCACTTCTGGAGATATCAGACATCCCACAGCGGAGATAACGGAATACACTCTCATAACTGAATCCCTGAACGACCATCTCAAGTGCCGCGCGGAGATATTCCACAAACGGATTCATAAGGATCGAATGTTTTTCATCAATAAAATATGGAATCCCGGCATCTTCAAAAACCTGTGCGGCTACGCTTCCATATTCCTCAAGATTTCCTGTGATGACCGCAATCTGTCCGTAACGATGATCCTTTTCTCTGACCAGCCGCAGGATCCGTCGGGCAGTTTCCTCCATTTCTTTCTCCGGATCTCTCGCCGAAAAGATCTGTATCTCCTGCTGCTCCCGCTCATAGACAGCCCTGTGGTAACGGAACAGATGCTGTTCCAGAAAATCAAGTGCCGGGGCATCCGCAAACCGGGACTTTCTGCCCGGCGCGACCCAGACAGGCTCTTCGACATCCTTCGTAAGTTCCGCAAGAGAGTGGATCATCTTATGGCTCATATAAAAAAGCTCGTGCGGTTTTCCCATCGCAAGAAACTGTTCTCTGACATCCATCGTCACCGTCACGGAAACTCTCTCACAGACAGCCAGAAGTTCCCGCAGGACTTCAAGCTGTACCGGTGTAAATCCTGTGTATCCATCCAGAAGAAGGACACTTCCCTTAAGTTTCTCAGAAAACTGGATCTCTTTTGCCAGAACCTCAAGAACTTCCTCCGCTGTCATAAAATGTTCGGAAAGATACTCGCGGAACGCCTGATACAGAACTTTCACATCCTGGAGTTTCATCTGGAGAAGCGTCTTATCCTCGCTCTCACGGATCATCTCATCCAGTTCCTCTTCTTTGATCTCGTACTGCATGAACTCCGAAATAAGAGACTTCACCTCATCCAGATAGCCTGGTTTCTTCATCTGATTTCTGAGATAGACCAGATCCTTCTGGTTCATCTGTACCAGTTTCTGGAGCACCATGTTTTTGCCTGTTTCTTCCATGATCCGTCTCGTATCACCGCCAACTTCCTCAAAAACGCGGTACGCAAGACGCTCAAAACTTAAGATATCAATATTGAGGATTCCCCCATCCGGATGCATTTCCACCAGAGTTTTCTGTGTCTGCATCGTAAACTGCTCCGGGACGATCACATAATAAAGTCTGTCGGGATTTGCTGACGCTTCCCGGATAATATTTTCATATGCGGTGCCGGATTTGCCTGCACCGGAATTTCCTATAATAAACTGCAGGGACATATCTTACCCCTTTCAACATTTTTTCTGAATAGCACCTCGCGGGATATTTCTGACATAAATCAGGACAGAGCCTAATAGGATATAAGGAAAGTATACCGGGGAACCGTAACCGCGAATCAGGAGGCGCAGACTATGAGCTCCAAAACAAAAATCATCGTTCTACATATGAAAGAGGTGATCTACACCTGTATTTTCCTTCTTCTCCTTGTGATCCTGGGTGTACTGGTCTTTTTTATGTTCGGTCCCGGAAAAGCACAGAATACCGCTCCAAAGACCGATTCCAGATATACCCCCGGCATTTACCGCACGTCTGTCCAGCTCAACAATAATTCCTTTGACCTGGAAGTGACCGTCGATGCCGACAGTATCCGTTCCATCCATCTGGCAAACTTAAGCGAGAGCACTGCCGCTATGTTTCCTCTCGTAGAGCCGGTCCTGGACTCTCTTGCAAGCCAGATCTATTCTACACAGTCTCTGGAAAATCTCGATTACGCCAGCGACCAGAAATATACAGCCCAGATGCTTATTCAGGCCATTGAAGAAACTGTCCAGAAAGCAGCTTCTTCCTGAAAACAGTTATCCCCAAAAACACATTGAGGTGTGATAAATCACACCTCAAAAAGTTACCTTAATTTCTTGCCTCAAGTTCCTCAATCTGCTTCAGCCAGAGTTTCGCGCATGCATCACTCGGCATTCTCAGGTCTCCTCTCGGAGAAACTGCCACACTACCAACTTTCGGTCCATCCGGCAGGCAGGAACGCTTGAACTGCTGCATAAAGAATCTCCGGTAGAAAGTCTTAAGCCATTTCAGGATCGTCTCATCATCATACTCGCCCGCAAATGCATTCTGTGCCAGACGGAAGATCTTTTTCGGCGGGAAGGTCCAGCGGAGCATGTAATACAGGAAGAAATCGTGAAGCTCATACGGTCCTACAAGATCTTCTGTCTTCTGTGAGATCACGCCATCCTTCGGCGGCAGAAGTTCCGGGCTTACCGGTGTATCCAGGATATCCAGAAGGATCTCTGAAAGCTTCGCATCCTCACAGGTATCTGCATAATATCTCACAAGATGACGGACAAGCGTCTTCGGTACGGATGCATTGACTGCATACATGGACATGTGGTCGCCATTGTAAGTTGCCCATCCAAGTGCCAGTTCCGAAAGGTCACCGGTTCCAATAACAATACCACCGGACTGGTTTGCAATATCCATCAGGATCTGTGTACGCTCACGTGCCTGACCATTCTCATAAGTGACATCATGTACTTCCGGATCATGTCCGATATCGCGGAAATGGAGATTTACCGCCTCGCGGATGTTGACTTCCTTGAGGGTTGCACCAAGACATTCACTTAACTGGCAGGCATTGTTATAAGTTCTGTCCGTTGTTCCAAAGCATGGCATTGTTACGGCTGTGATCTTTTCTCTCGGCATTCCAAGCATGTCAAATGCACGTACTGTCACAAGAAGTGCCAGTGTGGAATCCAGTCCGCCGGACAGTCCGATCACTGCATTCTGGCAGTGGATATGTGCCAGACGCTTCTTGAGTCCCATTGCCTGAATATTCAGGATCTCATCGCAGCGGCGTTCTCTCTCTTCTTTGATCCCCGGTACGAATGGTCTGGAATCAAATTTGCGGGTAAGCTCTGTTTCTGTCTTATCAAGAGAGAATGGAGCCTCATTATAGCTGATATCCTGTCCTTCCGGTGCAAGATCCGGTGCAAACTGGCAGGTCGTCATTCTTCTTCTCTCATTATCCAGGCGATGGATATCAATATCTGCATAGATCACGCCATTCACAAAACGTCTGCTCTCGGCAAGAATGCTTCCGTTCTCAGCGATCAGGTTATGTCCACCATAAACTACATCCTGTGTCGATTCTCCCTCACCAGCTGTCGCATAGATATATCCGCAGAGAAGTCTTGCTGACTGTGCACTTACAAGACTCTTACGGTAAGAATCCTTACCGACAACCTCATCACTTGCTGACAGGTTTACGATCAGGTTTGCCCCATGATAAGCATGTCTGACACTCGGCGGATTCGGAACCCAAAGGTCCTCACAGATTTCTGCCGCGATCTGAAGCTTCGGCATATCCGCACAGGTAAAGATCGTGTTCGGAGAGATCCAGATGTCTTCGTCATAGAAATCCTCTTCCTCGTCTTCATCCTCATCTATATAATCCGGATCTTCATCTTCAACCTCTTCGACTTCTTCCAGTTCCTCAAAGCCATCAATCTCTGCCATTTCAATGTCGAATTCCACGTCATCAGATTCCGCAGTTTCTCCATAACGTTCTCTGTATTCTTCCCTGCCAACATACACAGTTCCGTCAACCAGATCACCGGAAGTGAAATATCTCGCCTCATAAAATTCATTATAATTCGGCAGATAAGTCTTCGGCACAAAACCAAGGATCTCACCACGGTTCAGTCCGGCTGCCACATTATAAAGTTTTCCATTGTATTCCAGTGGAAGTCCGACAAAAATGATCGCATCTACATCTGCAGTCTCTTCTGCAATACGCACAAGCTGTACTTTGGCTTCCTCCAGAAGATTTTCCTGCCAGAAAAGATCTCCACAGGTGTATGCTGTGATACACAGTTCCGGGAAAACCATGATTTTGGCTCCCTCTGCTTCCATCTCACGGACCATTTTGATAATTTCAGCTGCATTGAATTCACAGTCTGCTACCTGCACATCCGGCGTTCCTGCCGCTACTTTGATAAACCCGTCCTTCATGTTCCTGCTTCTCCTTTATTTGCACTTTCTGAGGATTTCTTTGAGTTCTTCTACACTGAATGTATAATTGGTGTTACAGAAATGGCAGTTCAGTTCTACTTCCTTGCCTTCCTGGATCATCTCATTTAATTCTTTTCTTCCGATGCTGATCAGGGCTTTTTCTACACGTTCTTTGCTGCAGTTACAGTAAAATTCTGTCGGGATCCTGTCGTTGATCTCAATATCAAATCCATCCAGTACCTGCTCCAGAAGACTCTCAGGAGTGTGTCCCTGCTCCAGAAGTGTAGTCACAGACTGGATCTTCTGTACGTTTGCTTCCAGTTTCGCGATCGTTTCTTCCTCTGCAAACGGCATGACCTGAACGATAAATCCACCTGCCTGACGCACGGTATTATCCTTGTTCATCAGAACACCAAGACCTACAGCGGACGGAACCTGTTCACTTGCTGCGAAATAATAAGTCAGGTCTTCTGCGATCTCACCTGTCTGAAGTGCCACCTGTCCCACATATGGTTCTTTGAGTCCCATGTCCTTGATGACCTGAAGGAAACCGTGTCCAACAGCACCGCCAACATCCAGTTTGCCCTTGGCATTTGCCGGGATGATAACATCCGGTTCAACGACATATCCCTTAACACGGCCTTTGGAATCTGCTGTAACCGTGATTCCCTGAAGCAGTCCGTCACCCTTGACCTGAAGTGTCAGGATATCCTTATCGCCCTTCATCATCACGCCCATCATCGAACCTGCTGTCAGAAGACGTCCAAGTGCTGCTGTTGCAACCGGGCTGGTGTTGTGATCCTTTCTTGCTGTCTCTACTGTCTCTGTTGTCACTGCTGCAAACGCACGGATCTGGCTGTCTGCCGCAATTGCTCTTACTATATAATCACTCATGAATTTACCTCGTTTCTTATTTTGCTTTGCCTTTTTCTCTTGCGATGAAGAATAACCGCTCGCTCTCCTCGGATGCCGCTTTGCCTGTGTAGGCATCGTATACAGCGAGAAGCTCCATTCCTGCCTCGCGGATCAGTTCTTCGATCTCTTCTCTCGGATATGCTTTCTGGCAGTGGACTTCCTCTGCCTTCTCATACAGTCCGTCCTCTCTCGGAAGAAAAACTGCCAGTTCATAATAGTTCAGTCCCTCTTCCTCATCGTAGCTGTTGTCCCAGATGAAACTTCCCTCATCACGGTTTTCTGCGATCGTCGTATCCCCAAGGATATCCCTGTACTTATGTACGGTATTCATATCAAACAGGAAAATTCCCTCCGGGTCAAGGTAATTATTTACCAGTTCAAAAACATGACGCAGTTCATCCCTGTCTGTAATATAATTGAGACTGTCGCAGACACTTACAACGGCCCGCACCGTTCCGTACAGTTCAAACTCCTGCATGTCCTGCAGAAGATACAGGATATCCTGTCCGGATTCGACTCTTTTCTCCATTGCCTCCGCAAGCATCTCCTCGGAATTGTCCACACCAATCATATCATAACCCTTGTCCGCAAGCAATCCCGTCATCGTTCCTGTTCCACATCCAAGTTCCAGTACCAGGCCATCCTCGATCCCATATTCTCTCAGATGACCGGTGATATAATCCGCCCATTCTTCATAATCAATATTATCCATGAACAGGTCATACACCTGTGCAAATTTCTCGTATGCTCCCATCGTCGTCCCCCTGTTTATATTTTGTGAGTAAAAAGGCAGATGATCGCTCACCTGCCTTTCCTTCTTATCTCATGCTGACGATAAATCAGATCGTGTTCTGTTGTTACTGAACAGGCATATAATATACGTCTGCTCCCTCACCATGCCAGTAGTAGCTTGTTCCGTTCTCGTCGTAAGCGTCCTCATCGCTGGTAAAGTTGTAGGTATTTCCGTCAAAGTCAACCCAGCTTCCGTTTCCGTCCGGTGTGATCACAAGCGGATGTCCATCAGAATTACGATAGATGGTTCTTGTCTCATCTGTGTTGGAAAGCTGCTCATCTGTGAATCCTGCAGAGTTGGAAATTGTTGTAGAGCTGGAATCACTGGAGCTGTCATAGCTTTCGGATCCGTCGCTGCTGCTGTCTGTGCTTCCTGTTGTATCTGTGGCTGCACTGCTGTCTGTTCCTGCCGCAGAAGTATCTGCTGCCGCGCTGCTGTCTGCTGCATTTGCGTTTGCATCAGAAGAAGCTGCGTTTGTATTGTCGGCTGCCGGAGTGGAAGCTGCTGCCTGCTTCGGAGCTGCTTCTTTCAGAGAAGAATCACCAAGGATCTGGAAAGAATCTACGGATGATTTCACTGCGGAAAGAACATCTTCTTTGTTAACAGATGCTTCGATGCTGTAGTATTCGGAATCGTTTGCGATAACCTTGTGGATCACATACAGGCTTCCGTTGCTCTTCTCTGTGTTCAGCATCTTGGTTGTGTAGGTGTACACGCCAATGCCATTCACATCTGTAGAAGTGTAGTCCTGGATCTCAAAGTCTGTTCCGTCAACCTTGTCTCCGTCTGCCTGCTCAAGAGAGGTAGCCATGTCCTGTGTGCTCGGGATCACGGTTGAAGCCATGGTGTCTGCTCCCTGTCCGTGAAGGATCAGAATCTTGCCCTCGTCAGGAGATTCAAAGCTGAGTGTATCTGCTTCATCTGTCTTGTTTGCCCATGTTGCGTTTGGAAGGTTGATCGCTACGGATTTGTCTGCGGATGTATAGGTAGTAGCCTGTACATTCGGAGCGATCGTGGCTGTCGGAGCCGGTGTCTCGGTTGCCACCGGTGTTGGTGTTACACTTACTGCAACAGACTCATCCTGATTACTGCCGCCGAAACTGCAGGCAGCCATAAATACAGATGCTGATATGGCAATTGCTGAAATCGCAAGAATTCTTTTGTTTCTCATAACATCCTCCTTAATATCGGTTATGATTATAGTTTATAATAAAACCTTTGTGCTATATTTTACAATTTTATTACATGCATGTCAATGAATTTTCCCTGATGGTTTATGAAAATCCTGTAAAATATTGTGAATTTTCTGTGTCGGATATCTTCTTTTCTGTAATCTTTTATCTGCGTTTTTTCCTGAAAATATACGGGTTTCAGAGCTTTTTGTAATCATACATATGCAGCTCATGAAGTGCCCTTGTCGCTGCAATATATTTCGCCTGTTTACTCAGTCCGTCCTCTGCATCTGCTGCAAAAACTCCGAATACCTGATCAAACTCCAGACCTTTTGCAAGATAGAACGTAGTCACTGTCAGACCTTTTTTGAAATTCTGACTGTCGCGGTTCATGTACGATAACTGGTACTCTCCGTCCGGGTCCAGGTTTTTCAGTTTCTCTTCTATATAGAGATACGCATGCTCTGCCTCTCTTTCTGTAAAAAAGACCAGCGCTTCTGTCTCATAGTCTGCTCTCTTTGCTTCCCAGTCTACGATCACCTGATCCAGAGCTTCCTCAAGCTTCGCAAAAGACCGCTCCTCAACCGGCTCGCCGTGGCGTTCGAACAGTTCCATATCCTGGATTCCGGTAAGCTTATTGGCATACTCTGCGATCTCCATCGTGTTTCGATAGCTTCTGTTCATAACGATCTTGCGGATATCCCTGCCAAAGATCTTCGGCAAAAATTTCAGTACATCCTGCTGCTGTTCTTCCATCGTCTGTGCCTTATCTCCGAGGATCGTCATCCTGCACGGGAAAAGTTTCCGAAGGAGCACATACTGGATCCAGGAATAATCCTGCATCTCATCAACCACGACATGCTTGATGCCATGATGATTTTTGCAGCGGAAAAGAGAATATTTCAGATAAAGGACTGGATAAACATCCTCATAACGCAGCTTACGCTTCTCCAGCGGAACACGCGGCAGTGGATCGTAGCCTGCCTCTTCAAGAAAACGACTGTACAGAACATAGCAGTCTCTCGTCTCATACATACGCAGAAAACGCTCCGTCAGCTCTTCCTTTTCTTCATCTGCGATGTCTCTGTCCCTCAGTGTCTCCACCTGATCAATGAAATATTCTGCCACTGCCTCCATTCTGGAAAGAAGCGGAATATCCAGGAACTTAAAGTAAAACAGATCAATGATCTCCTTCTCGGAAAGCGTACAGCCCTTGTACTCTATGTCCTTGAAATTCATCAGTTCATCTTCTAGGCCAAGCATGTAAGCGTCCATCTGACCTGCAAATCCTGCCGACTGTTTCTCCCTGCACAGTTCCTGTGATTCCGGAATAAGGACAGAACGCTCGATCTGGTCATACCTGTCCTCACAGTCAGAAACGATCCCCTTAAGTTCACGGTAGGCAAACAGATCAAAACTCATCTCGCGGATATTTTCCTCTCCCAGTTCCGGCAGGATGTGCGAGATATAATCTGCAAACACACCATTCGGTGAAAGGACTAGGATATTGGAAGATTTCAGATTTTCTCTGTCGTGATACAGAAGATACGCGATCCTGTGAAGTGCAACAGAAGTCTTACCACTTCCCGCAGCTCCCTGGATCACCATAATCTTATCACTTGTGTTTCGGATAATTGTATTCTGCTCTTTCTGGATCGTCCGGACGATGTTTTTGAGCTGGACTTCGCCCTTGCTTCCAAGCTCTGCGCCCAGAATCTCATCATCGATCTTGACATCGCTCTCAAACTCGTAGATCATTTTTCCATTGCGGATCTTGTACTGCCATTTGGAAGTAATCTCGCCTTCAAAAACACCGGAAGGTGCCTCATAGGACGCAGGACCCTTGTCGTAATCATAAAAAAGTCCGCTGACCGGAGCACGCCAGTCATACACCAGCGGCAGGCTCCCCGCCCGCTCCGAGAGATTTCCGATCCCTATATAAAAAAGCTCCGGCTCGTCATCTCCGTCATACCGAAAATCCACTCTTCCAAAAAACGGAGAATCCATCATCTTCTTAAATCTCTTGCGAAGAAGGAACTGTTCTTCATTCGCATTCATCTGACGGAAAAGCGCCTGCTGGTTATCAAAATTTTCATAACCGTACTCATCCATCTCTGTATAGTTTTCCCAGTAATATTCGTGCATATCCTCGATCTCTTTCTCACCCTCAAGGATCGCAGCATCTGTCTCGGCAAGACGTTTCTTCAGACATTCCATTACATGCAGCAGGTACTCTCTGCCATTTTCTATATTGCCGCTCATCATAAATACCTCCCTTTCCTGCCAGACTTTTTATTAAATATAATTTTCTTATTATACTCAAAAAGACAGCCGTTGACAAGAGCTGACTCCTGCCAATAGCTGCCTTTTCGTGGCTTAAAATTCTGGTTTTATTTCTGGCTTTATGAGCAAAGTTCTGAAGAACCATTATCAAACTGGCTGTTGTAAAGGTCTGCATAGAATCCTTTGGCTGCCAGAAGTTCTTCATGATCGCCCTGCTCGATGATGTCTCCGTCCTTCATAACGAGGATCAGGTCTGCATCCTTGATCGTGGAAAGTCTGTGTGCGATAACGAAACTGGTTCGTCCCTTCATCAGATTATCCATCGCTTTCTGGATCTGCATTTCTGTTCTTGTATCGACGGAGGATGTTGCTTCGTCAAGGATCAGGATCTTGTTGTCCGCAAGGATCGCCCTCGCGATCGTAAGAAGCTGTTTCTGTCCCTGGGAAATGTTGCTGGTCTCTTCATCCAGTACCATCTGGTATCCGCCCGGCTGCTGCATGATGAAGTTGTGGATATGTGCTGCTTTTGCTGCTGCGATCACTTCTTCATCCGTTGCATCCAGTCGGCCATAACGGATGTTTTCCATGATCGTTCCGGAGAACAGCCAGGTATCCTGTAGCACCATACCGAACATCTCGTGAAGTTCGCTTCGGTTGAAGTTTCTGACATCGTGTCCGTCTACCTTGATTGCACCCTTATTCACATCATAGAAACGCATCAGGAGTTTGACCATGGTGGTCTTACCTGCTCCGGTCGGACCTACGATTGCGATCTTCTGTCCGTCATGTACATCTGCGGAGAAGTCATGAACGATGATCTTATCCGGGTTGTAACCGAACTCTACATGCTCGAACTGTACATTTCCATTCAGACCTTCGATAGAATCCGGATGTTCCGGCTGCTGTACTTCTTCCTCTTCCTCGATGAATTCAAATACTCGCTCGGATGCCGCTGCGGATGACTGCAGGAGGTTTGTTACCTGCGCGATCTGCTGGATCGGCTGTGTAAAGTTACGGATATACTGGAAAAAGGACTGGATATCACCGACTTCGATGGAACCTTTGATAACAAAGACTCCTCCAAGCAGTGCTACCATTACATATCCGAGGTTTCCTACGAACTGCATGATCGGCATCATCATTCCTGAGAAAAACTGTGATTTCCATGCAGATTCATAAAGTTTCTTGTTGTCTTTTTCGAATTCTTCCAGAACATCGTTTTCTTTGTTGAATACTCTTACTACGTCATGTCCGCCGAAGTTTTCTTCAATCTGACCATTGACTGCGCCAAGGTAATTCTGCTGTGCCTGGAAGTATTTCTGTGAATGCTTCATCACTGCCTGGATGATAAACATGGAAACCGGCAGGATCAGAAGTGCTGCCAGTGTCATCCACACATTGATGGAAAGCATCATGATAAATACACCGATCAGAGTTGTCACAGATGTGATCAGCTGTGTCAGACTCTGGTTCAGACTCATCTGCAGTGTATCAACATCGTTTGTTACACGGGAGAGGATCTCACCATTTGTCCTGCTCTCGAAATAATTCAGAGGCAGTTTGTTGATCTTCTTTGAAATATCTTTACGGAGGTTGTAGGTCACGTCATTGGAGATACCAGTCATGATCCAGCCCTGAATAAAGGAAAAGCATGCGCTTGCCACATACAGTCCCAGTGTCCACAGAAGGATCGTGCCGATCTTCGTGAAATCAATGCCTCCGGTTCCGTTTACCTTTGCAACCAGACCTGTATAAAGTTCGGTTGTCGCTTTACCAAGGATCTTAGGTCCTGCAATATTAAAGATTGTTCCTGCGATCGCAAAAATGAACACCATCACAAAACGCAGTTTATAGCGTCCCATGTAGCGGAACAGTTTGCCCATCGCACCTTTGAAGTCTTTTGCTTTTTCTGTCGGGCGCATTCCTCTGCCGCCCATCGGTCCACGTCGTCTCTGTCCACTCATGCCAATTCCTCCTCTGACAGCTGACTCATTGCTATCTGGCGGTAAACTTCACAGTTCTTCATCAGTTCTTTGTGAGAACCGATACCAGCCATATGTCCGTCATCCAGGACAATGATCTTGTCTGCATTCAGGATCGTACTGATACGCTGTGCAACAATGATCGTTGTCGCATCTTTTGTATGTGCTTTGAGTGCTTTACGCAGGGTACTGTCTGTCTTGAAGTCCAGTGCAGAAAAGCTGTCGTCAAAAATAAAGATCTCCGGTTTCTTGGCAATCGCTCTCGCGATCGAAAGTCTCTGTTTCTGTCCACCGGATACGTTGGTTCCTCCCTGTGCGATCGGGGATGTGTATTTCTCCGGTTTTGTCTCGATAAACTCCGTTGCCTGTGCAACTTCTGCTGCTTCTTTTACTTCTGCTTCTGAAATATCAGTCTTGCCGTAACGGATGTTGGAATCGATCGTACCTGAGAAAAGGACTCCCTTCTGCGGTACGTATCCAAGTCTGGATCTGACTTCTTTCTGTGTCATATCACGGACATCGATACCGTCCACGAGAACTTTACCTTCTGTCACATCGTAAAAACGAGGGATCAGGTTTACAAGAGTACTCTTGCCGCTTCCGGTACTTCCGATGATGGCAATCGTCTCACCCTTCTCCGCCTTGAAGGAAATGTCCGTCAGGACATTCTCTCCTGCTTCCGGATAAGCGAAACTTACATGGTCGAATTCAACCGTTCCTTTGATATTCTCGGCTGGCTGAACCGGATTTTCCGGATCTGTGACGCTTACTTTTGTCTTGAGAACGTCATTGATACGAAGTGCTGCCACGTTTGCTCTCGGGAGCATGATGGACATGGCTGTGATCATCAGGAAGGACATGATGATCTGCATTGCATACTGGATGAATGCCATAACATTACCTACCTGCATAGTTCCGTTATCAACGGCATAGGAACCGCTGTAAATGATCAGTACGGAAACACCGTTCATGATCAGCATCATGGTCGGCATCATGAAGGTCATACATCTGTTGACAAACAGGTTGGTCTTTGTCAGTCGTGCGTTTGCTTCTTCGAAACGCTCTTCTTCGTGTTTCTCACGGCTGAATGCACGGATGACCGGGATACCGGTAAGGATCTCACGTGTTACCAGATTCAGTTTATCGACCAGTGTCTGTAATGCGGTAAATTTCGGCATTGCCACCTGGAACAAAACGATAATGACTACCAGGATCAGTCCGACTGCCAGACCAAGGATCCAGGTCATGGAAGAATCGGTTCTAAGTACACGGATCACACCTCCGATACCGAGGATCGGTGCATAAAGGACGATACGGAAAAGCATTGCCATTACCTGCTGCACCTGCTGGATATCATTCGTACAGCGGGTGATCAGGGATGCTGTGGAAAACTTGTGGTATTCGCGGCTTGAGAAGGTGATAACCTTGCGGTACACGGCATTTCTCAGGTCATGACCAAGTGCTGCTGCCACTCTGGATGAAAGGAATACGACACAGATCGCACAGAGCATCGTTACCAGTGCCATACCAAGCATCTTGACACCTGAGATCTTGATGTAATGCATCTGGATCGCATCCACGTCCTCTCCCAGTACCTCATATTCGCTCTTCACATAAGCGACACCTGCCTGGGTGATGATGGAATCCTGCATGTTGTCGATCTTCTCGCTGAACTTCTCAGTCATCGCATCAAGTGCTTCCTCTGGCATCATGGCGATCGCCTGCATCGGGTCTGTTCCCTCTGGAACACCCGTCTGGGAGAGCATGGCTGTAACTTCTTCGCTTCCGGATGAAAGACTTGCCACGATCATCATCGGTTTGCCGAAGATACTGTTCAGTTCGTCCCGTTCGTCACTTGTTATATCGTCTTTGAGTACGAGATCGTCTCCGTCTTCTTCATAAAAAGAATCTACGGTTTCTTTGTTGTCGTCATCCATAAACAATTGTAAGCTGTCCATGGATGTCTTTCTGATCTTTTCAGGGACGCTGTCTTCGATTCCGCTCTGCTGGATACCTACATTCACGATCTTGGAAGTGTAGTCCGGCAAAGACAGATCACAGTACGCCTGAAGAAACAGAAGGGCTATGATCAGGATGATATAGCCTGCTGATTTTTTCAGATACTTCATCAGTTTGATCACTTTTGCTGCCTCGCTTTCTTTGTGTCATTTTTTCCAGATGATCCGGGTATTTTATCGATATTTGCGGTTATCTGCTCCAGAAATCTTCGTAAGAGACAAAGTTCTGCATCACTGAAACCGTCAAGAAGGATCTTCTCATTTTCTTCTACTCGTTTCATGCCGCGTTCCTTGGCCTGTTTGCCCTTCTCTGTCAGGTAGATTCTGGAGACACGCTGGTCTTTTTCATCTGCTTTGCGGAAAAGGAATCCTGCTTTTTCCAGCCGCTGGACGGTCACATTGACGGTCGGCGGTTTGATTCTCAAATGTTCTGCAATCTCGCGTTGGCTCAATCCGTCTTTATATGCCAGAAGTCCAAGCACCGGGATCTGTCCCGGATAAATTCCAAGTTCCTGCATCTGCCCAAAGCACTTCCCCATAAAGCGGCGGTCGATCCGCATAAACATAGACAAAAAACTCATTCTACGCTCTTCAGGGGCGAACCCTGGTTCTTCGTCTATAAACACATCTTCACCTCCGTTAAAATATCTGTTTTATTTCGTTAGCCAGCTATTGATTAGTTGACTAATTATCTATTATATGTATTTGCACAAAAAATGCAACTGTTTTTTGTAGATTTCACACTTTTTTTAGATTTTACGAAGGAATAATTTCCTGACAATGAAAGAAATTTGTTTTGTCAGGCTAATCATCTGGATAATCAGCAGACACACTGCTTGTGTTTCCACGATATGATATGCAATGCAACAAAAAAAGACACCTGCCTCCCACTTCATATTTGTGGAAAGACAAATGTCTTCTCGTATTATTGTTTTATACAAACTGATTTGTCACTGTATCGTACTGATAATCAATCGATGACAGTTTCTCTACCAGTTCTTCTCTGGATATGTCTTTGTCTTCACAAAAAGCATCCAGAGAAGAATAAAAATCTCTGAGCTGTGTGTTGACGTAACTCAACAGCATCACCGGATCTCTTGGTATCATATTTTACCTCCTGTGGTATCCTGCCGCTGAGCACTTCTCACACAGCAGCAATTTATTTCGTATTGATCACAAACTCGCCGTCTCTGACATCCAATACAAGTGTATCACCTGCATGAACGTCACCGGAAAGGATCTTCTTGGCTGCAAGTGTCTCTACATAATTCTGCAGATAACGTTTCAGCGGACGTGCACCGTATACCGGGTCGTAGCCGTTCTCAATTACCTGAGTCCTTGCTGCATCGGTCAGTTCCAGAGAAAGCTCCTGGTCTGCCAGACGGTTGCTGAGTTCGCGTACCATAAGGTCTACTATGCCGCCAATGTTGTCTTTTGTCAATGGTTTGAACATGATAATTTCATCCAGACGGTTCAGGAACTCTGGGCGGAAGTGTCCACGCAGGTCGTTCATAACGAGTTCCTGTGCATCCGGTTTGATGTCTCCGTTCTCGTCGATACCGTCGAGAAGATACGGGGAACCGATGTTAGATGTCATGATCAGGATCGTATTCTTGAAGTCTACGGTTCTGCCCTGAGAGTCGGTGATACGACCATCATCCAGGACCTGCAGAAGTACATTGAATACATCCGGATGTGCTTTCTCGATCTCATCAAACAGGACAACGCTGTACGGTTTACGACGAACAGCCTCTGTAAGCTGACCGCCCTCTTCGTATCCAACATATCCCGGAGGCGCTCCGATCAGACGGGATACAGAATATTTCTCCATGTACTCACTCATATCGATTCGTACCATATTCTGCTCGTCATCAAACAGAGTTGCTGCCAGAGTCTTGGCAAGTTCTGTCTTACCGACACCGGTAGGTCCAAGGAACAGGAAGGAACCGATCGGTTTGGACGGGTCTTTGATTCCTGCTTTGGAACGAAGGATCGCATCTGTTACAAGACGGACACCTTCATCCTGTCCGATCACACGTTTGTGAAGTTCGTCTTCCAGTCCGAGAAGTTTGGTTCTTTCGCCTTCGGTCAGTTTCGTTACCGGAATGCCGGTCCAGCGGGAGATGATCCTTGCGATCTCATCGTCTGTGACAGCTTCGTGTACCAGGCTGCGGTCGCTTTCTTTGACCTGTTTTTCCTCGATCTCAAGCTGCTTCTGGAGTTTCGGCAGTTCGCCGTACTGCAGTTCGGCAGCTTTTTCCAGATCGTAGTTCTGTTTTGCTTTCTGAATCTGTTTGTTGATATCCTCGATCTGCTCACGTAATTTCTGGAGCTTCTCTACGGAATGTTTCTCATTGTCCCACTGGGCTTTCTGAGTGTTGAAGGTGTCACGCATCTCTGCAAGTTCTTTCTGCAGTTCTGCAAGACGTTCTTTGCTCAGATTGTCGGTTTCTTTCTTAAGAGCAGATTCTTCGATCTCCATCTGCATGATCTTACGTCTCTGTTCATCCAGCTCAGTCGGCATGGAATCCAGTTCGGTCTTGATCAGGGCACAGGCTTCATCGACCAGATCGATGGCTTTGTCCGGCAGGAACCTGTCTGTGATGTATCTGTGCGAAAGTGTTGCTGCGGCTACCAGTGCGCTGTCTGTGATCTTGACACCATGAAAAACTTCGTATCTTTCTTTCAGTCCACGAAGAATGGAAATGGTATCTTCTACTGTTGGCTCATCTACCATGACCGGCTGGAAACGACGTGCCAGTGCGGCATCTTTCTCAATGTACTGACGGTACTCGTCCAGTGTGGTGGCACCAATACAATGCAGTTCACCTCTGGCAAGCATAGGTTTCAGCATATTGCCTGCATCCATCGCACCGTCTGTCTTACCGGCTCCGACGATCAGATGAAGCTCATCGATGAAAAGGATAATCTCACCCTCACTCTTTCTTACTTCTTCAAGAACAGCTTTCAGACGTTCCTCAAATTCACCACGATACTTGGCACCTGCAACCAGCGCTCCCATATCCAGTGCAAAAATCTTCTTATTCTTAAGGCCTTCCGGAACATCGCCGGCAACGATTCGCTGCGCCAGTCCTTCGATCGCTGCTGTCTTACCGACACCAGGCTCACCGATCAGTACCGGGTTGTTCTTAGTCTTACGAGAAAGGATACGGACAATGTTACGGATCTCTGCATCACGTCCGATGACCGGATCAAGTTTCTGGTTTCTTGCCTTCTCGACAAGATCCTCTCCGTATTTGTTCAGGGTATCATAAGTTGCCTCCGGATTGTCGCTGACAACTCTCTGGTTGCCTCTCACAGTAGAAAGTGCCTGGAGAAATCTTTCTCGGGTGATACCGAATTCGTTGAAGATCTTCTTCATGCTCGGGCTCGGCTGTGTCAGCAGGGACAGGAACAGATGCTCAACGGAAACGTACTCATCTCCCATTGCCTTCGCTTCGTTCTCTGCATTTACAAGAGATTTGTTCAGATACTGTCCGAATCTCAGATCACCGCCGGATACTTTAACCTTCGCATCCAGAGCTTTCTTTACTACGTTGATAAAATAATCTTTATTGATCTCCATCTTCTCAATCAGCTTGAGAATCAGGCTGTCTTCCTGTGTCAGCAGCGCATACAGAAGATGCTCCTGCTCTACTTCCTGGTTGCCATACTCATAAGCAACCTTCTCAAGGTCCTGAACAGCCTGGATGGATTTCTGTGTAAATTTACTGATATTCATAGGCTTTCCTCCTCTATATCGTAGGAAAAGGATACCGAAATTTCTTTCCGTACCCTTTGGGTTATCTTTGTTATACTGGTAATATAACACATGTTGTTAGCACTGTAAAGATGTGAGTGCTAATTATTTTGTGAAGATTCTGTGAATTTTCTATTTTCGTTTATACAGAAAACGCGAGGCTGACAGTTCTCAATTCTTGTCATAACTGCCAGCCTTAATCTCATTAATTTTCAGGTATGTACTTTTCTAATTCAACTTGTTGTGCTAGATAAAATAAAATATAAAGAAACTTCAGCAAAATGTGCTATCTTATTTGTAGGACATACAAATTTGAAAGGGGGCATCATCAT
>ERZ827108.1902-NODE-1902-length-24738-cov-3.713811_pt1 | contig 24738 bp, 23 predicted proteins | sample MGYA00519921_ERZ827108 | MGnify/ENA primary metagenome ERZ827108 (study PRJEB31778, sample SAMEA3449258) | human gut metagenome | biome: human gut; feature: human-associated habitat; material: faeces | place: United Kingdom | collected 2010/2012 ...
GTCAGGTTGCCGCCGTTGCGCTCGTGCCAGCCCTGCAGCCAGCCGTCGTTGCACAGGCGGATATAGCCCTGCAGTACCTCCAAATCAAAAATACTCATTTCAGTTTCTTCCTTTCAGCACGTCGGCTTCGTATTTTTCAACCGTCTGGAACCAGCCCTCATTCTCCGGCACGCCGCACTGACGGCAGTATTCCTCCCACACCGTGCCGAAGGGCAGGGTCTTAAGCTCCTCCTGCGCCATCAGAAGCTCGGTGAATCGGTCCTCGTCCTGCAAAGTCCTCAGCCGGTCATGGGGCATCAGCAAGGCCCACAGCAGGGCCTTTTCCACGTTGCGCGCGCCGATGACCCACGCCGCCACCCGATTGATGGACGCGTCGAAGAAATCCAGCCCGATCAGCACCCGCTCCGTGGCGTTGCAGCGGACGATCTCTGTGGCGATCTCCCGTATTTCATCTTCGAAGCGCACCACGTGGTCGCTATCCCAGCGCATGGGCCGGGTGATATGCAGCGGCAGCTTATCGAAATAGCACAGCATGGCGGGAATCTTGTCGCTGACAAACTCCTGCGGGTGGTAGTGGCCATTGTCCAGCAGATTGTACACGCCGGGTTGCCGGGCCGCGTAGGCGGTGTAAAATTCGTTGCTGCCAACAGTGTAGGCTTCCAGCCCAATGCCGAATACCTTGCTTTCCACGCTGTCGATCACCCCGGGCAGCTTTTCGGCAAAAATCTGGTCGAGGCTGTCCTTCAAACGAAGCCGGGGCGACAGGCGGTCGGCGGGAACATCCTTCAGGCCGTCGGGGATCCAGACGTTACACAGGCAGTGGGTGTTCAGTTCCTTGGCGAAATACGCGGCGATGCGTCGGCATGCAATGCCGTGACGGATCCAGAACCGGCGCACATTCTCGTCAGGGCTGGACAGGGTCAGACCGTTCTTTACCATGGGATGGCTGAAAAACGTGGGATTGAAATCCAGCCCCAGCCCGCGCTTTTTCGCATAATCCACCCATGGACGGAAGTGCTCGGGGCGCAGCTCGTCCCGGTCGGCCCGGTTCGTGTCCGTCATCACGGCGTAGCTGGCGTGCAGATTCAGACGCTTCTTGCCGGGGATCAGGCTGCAGGCCTTGTCGAAATCGGCAGTCAATTCTTCGAAGGTTCGGGCCTTTCCGGGATAATTGCCTGTGGTCTGAATGCCGCCGGAAAGGGCCTCCCCGGCATTTTCCAAGCCAGTCACATCGTCCCCCTGCCAGCAGTGGATGCTGACCGGAATTTCCTTCAGTCTGGCAATAACTGCGTCCGTATCCACGCCCCATGCGGCATAGCGTTCTCTGGCTTCCTGATACATACTCAACTCTCCTTTGGCATAAAGGTTTTCAGTTCAAAGTCCGCCCGAATCCGCTGCCGGGCGTGAGCAAGGTCCTTCAGCTCTCCCAAGGCGATCAGCTGGGCCACGGCGTTGCCCAGCGCGGTTCCCTCGCCGGGGCCCGCAAAGACGGGCAGGCCCGTGGCGTCCGCCGTCCACTGATTCAGCACCCGGTTGTTGCAGCCGCCGCCCACGATATTCAGGGAGGTATAGTGTTTGCCGGTCAGGGCACCCAGTTCTCGAATGCCATCGGCATAGCACTGGGCCAAACTGCGGTTCACGCAGGCCAGCAGCTCCGGCAGGTCGGACGGCTCCGGTTTTCCGGCCTCCCGAAGGGCGGCTTTGATCTCCGCCGTCATATTTGCCGGGGCCAGAAAACGGTTGTCTATCGCATCCACGGTGTAGGGGTAGGACGCGCCCTGCAGGGCCAGCTCCGCCATTTCGGCAAAGGAATAGCGGTCGTTCAGCTCCCGGCGGATGCATTGCATCATCCACAGCCCCATGATATTCCGCAGCAGGCGTATCTTGCCCTGATAGCCGCCCTCGTTGGTGAAACCGGCCAGCCTTGCTTTTTCCGTAACGACAGGCCCGTCCAGTTCCGTTCCCAGCAGGCTCCATGTGCCGCTGGACAAATACGCCGCCTGATCGTCCCGGGCGGGGACGGCCATATAGGCGCTGCCGGTGTCGTGGGACGCGGGGAGAATAACGCTGCAATCGAAGCCCACTTCTGCGGCCACCTCGGGGCGAAGCCGTCCCAGCACCGTACCGGGCATCTTCGGCGCTTCGGGAAACAGACTTTCCGGGACGCTCGCCATGCCCAACACCTGCGCGTCCCAGGTGCGGGTGACGGGGTTCACCAGAGCACCCGTGGAGGCGATGGTGTATTCATTGACCATCTTCCCGGACAGCAGATAGTGAAAATAATCCGGGGTGAACAGCAGCCGATGGGCCTTTTGCAGCCGCTCCTTCGGCTCGGTCATCAGCTGATAGACCGTGTTGAAGGGCTGCCTGGCAATGCCCGTCCGCCGGTAAAGCTCGTCATCGGGCAAAAGTCCCAGCACAGCCTGAGTACGATCGTCCCGATAGGCCACGCCGTCCGACAGCATCCGCCCGTCTTCGTCCACCAACACATAATCCACGCCCCAGGTATCTACGCCCACAGAGGCGGGAATCTCTCCCAACTCGGCGCATTTTTTCATGCCCGCCAGAATGTGCGCCAAGAGGGCCTGATGATCCCAGCACAGGCGGCCGTTTTTCTTCACCGTGCCATTGGGAAAACGGTAAATTTCTTCCAGTGTCAGCTTTCCGTTTTCCAGCTTTCCAAGCATATGCCGTCCGCTGGACGCGCCGATGTCGATAGCCAAAACCGCAGTATTCATGGCAGTTCACTCCTTGTTGATTCATTTGGATTGTATCGGATTTTCGGGCACTAAAACAGGTCGGCTCTTGTGCATTTCACGACCTGTGTGAACCCGAACCTTTTTCCTGAGCTTTCTCCGGCAGGGCATCGTTTTCATCGATGTATTTTTGAAAAAAGGGAAAACTGCAGACCCGTTCGAAGAAAAAATCTCGCATTCTTTTCCTACTTTCTATTTGGAAATTTCTACCAAAAAATCCCATAAGATACTGTTAGTATAACATTTATGGCCCAAAATGCAACTTTTTTCGTTCTAAATAGTGATCGCTTTTCTCATTGACAACTCGTCCTAACATGTTATAATATCTGTATACAGAGCTCTTACATTCTCAAATTCAAAAGGAGAACCCCATGTCCGCTACCCTGCAAGACGTAGCCCGCATGGCGGGCGTACATGCATCCACTGTTTCCAGAGTTCTCAGCGGAAAAGCATCTATCCGTTCGGAAACCCGGGATCGAATTTTTGCAGCGATCCGTCAACTGGACTATCACCCCAACTCCAACGCCAGAAGTCTGGCTGGCGGCCATACCGGCGTGTTGGCGCTGGTTTTGGATATGAACCGTTCCGACCCCTACGGCGGCATTTTCGAAAGCGACAGTCAGTTCAGCTTGGAAAAAGAAGCCTATCGGCGCCATTGTCACATGATGCTCGTCAGCCCCGACGCGGTGCATGAGCTGGTGAAAGAGCATCGCATTGACGGCCTGCTGGCTACTCCGACCGCTGCGAAGGAGCTGGCGCTGCCGAAAAATTTTCCCTGCGTCCTGCTGGGACAGCCCGATCAGCCGAACCCCAACGTCAGCTGGGTGGACAATGATCTGCTGCTTGGCGCGCAAATGGCGGTAGACCATCTTTGCCATCAGCACTATGCCGCCATTTCTTTTCTGGGAGCCAGCTGCAACGGGTCCGGCAGCCTTCACCGGCGCCTGGAGGGCTATCGTCATTTCCTTCCTACCGGAATGCCTCCCCGTGTTTTCCCTACCGACGGTACGCCTGCCGGCGCACGACAAGTCATTTCCGCCTGTCTGGGCGAGCTGGAACGGCCCCATGCGTTTCTCTGCAGAGACAATCTGGCGGCCTGCGGTCTTTTACAGGCGTTGCAGGGGACAGGCCTTACGGTGCCGGACGATATCGGCATCGTCACCTTCCATAATCGACCCATGGCGGAGTACCTGGCTCCCTCGCTGTCCGTTCTTCGGCTGGATGGCGAACGCTTCGGCGCGGAAGCCGTCCGAATGCTGGTGGAGCGGATCAACTGCCCGGCTCTACCGCCGGAGCAGCTGCTGATTCCTCCCCAACTGGTGGTGAGAGAATCCAGCGTTTCCCGGAACCCGCTGTTTCCCCTGCGTTGGGACGATGTGTCCGGCAGAGATTTCTGACTTTTCTCCAACATTTTCAGCAACAAAAACGCCCTCCGAGTTTCCTCAGAGGGCGTTTTCAATAACCCCAAAGTGCCGCTGCACCCCATTTTTTCACCCGCTATGTTAACAGCAGGCCGGTGCTCTACCTCCGATTTCTGCCTTCCCCTGACGTGTTTCCACGGGGGCATGACATCCGTCGAACGGACACGAGCTCCGTTTTATGAAATGTGGGTAAAAATGGAGCACTGGCGCACACTTCAGGTGGTCATGAACCTATTATAGTAGCTTTGTCTGCCACTGTCAAGGCGTTTTGCCAGGGGGAAATTCAAGCCGAAAAGGACAAGCCCGTCAGTCTTCGTTCACCCGCACAGTCCTGCCTTCCTTGGAGGACTGAATGGCCGCGAAAACAGCCCGCATGGCAGGCAGAACGCTGTCCGCAGACATTCCCTCGACTTTGGGATTCTTCAGGCATTCTACGAACAGGTCGATAATTCCGGAACGGGTCTGATCGGCGTTGGTTTGAATCGCGCCGCCGTCCCAAATTTCGCTGGTTCCATCCTTGCGGTTCAGCACCAGCGCGTGTTCCGGGTCGGCGTAGATGCGCAGCGTTCCCTCCGTACCGTCGATCTCCGTGGAATTATCCTCCTTGCCATAGTGTGTCCAGGAAGCGGTCATCGTACCCACGGCCCCGCCGGACATTTTATACAGGCACAGGGCGTTGTCGTCCAGCGAAATCAGGGAGCCGTCGGAGAAGCGCTTGTCCAGCGTGGTTAGAAAGGCCGTGACCTCCGTCACCTTCTGGCCCAGCAGGAACTGAATCAAATCGGTCTTATGTATGCCCAGATCCGCCAACACGCCCATGGCCGCCAGCTTTCTGTCAAAAAACCAGGTGCCGGAGCCGGGATCCGCGCTCCATGTTTCCGGGCCGCCGTGAGCAAACCGGGTACGGAACGTCAACGGCCTGCCGATTTTCCCGGCGTTGATCCACTCCCGGGCCTTCTGATGGGCCGGGGCCAGCCGCTGGTTCTGGTCGATCATCAGCAGCTTTCCGGCCTGTCTGGCCGTCCTCGCCATGGCCTCGCAGTCCTCCAGCGTGGTCGCCATGGGCTTTTCGCACAGCACGTGCTTCCCGGCCTTCAGCGCCGCGATGGTCATTTCGGCGTGGCTGTTGTTGGCGGAGCAGATGCTGACCGCGTCGATGGACGGGTCGGCCAGCATCTCCACAGCGGAGGCATAGGCCTTCGCGCCGTAGCGGCTGGCCAGCTCCCGGGTTCTTTCTTCGTTCAAATCGGTCAGCGCGGCAATCTGTACGTCCGGGTTTGCCGCATATTCCGGAAGATGACGCACCTGCGCGATCTTCCCGCAGCCAATGATCCCAATGCGAAACACGGGTCTTCCTCCTCCCACGTTGAACGGTTCAATTCGCAGCTTCTTTTTTCTGCAGCAGCACGGCCGCGATCACGATAAAGCCCTTGAAGGCCTCCCGCAGAAAGGGCGGTACGCCCATCAGGTTCAGCAGGTTGTTCATCACGGCGATGATCAACATTCCCAGCACCGTGCCTATGATGGAGCCCTTGCCGCCCGCCATGCTGGTGCCGCCCACCACCACCGCGGCGATAGCGTCCATTTCGTAGCCGCTGCCGGCGTTGGCGTAGTCCATGGAACCGATGCGGGCGATCTGAATCACAGCGGTCACGGAGACCAGTGCGCCCATGAGCACATAGATCCACGTCTTGACCTTTTCCACGTTCACGCCGGACAGACGGGCCGTGCGCTCGTTGGAACCGATGGCATAGATCTGCCGTCCGAAGGGCGTGTGCTTGGAGACCACGTACAGGATCGCGGCGATAACCAGCCAATACAGAATGGGCAGCAGCGTTTCGCCGCCGATCTTGGTGTTGGCGATGGCCAGAAAGCCGGTGGGCACCTTCACGGCCACGGTCTGCATACACTGCTGGGTCACGCTGCGGCAGATCTTCATCATGCCCAGCGTCACGATAAAGGCGGGCAGCTTGCTGCGGGCGATCAACGTGCCGTTGATGGCGCCGATGAGGCAGCCGACCAGCACCGCCGCCAGAATGCCAATGAGATACGCGGGAACGCCGGTAATGCCAACGGCGGTCAGCAGCCCCGCCGGGTAGCCGTTGATGATGACCATCAATACCGCGCCGATGGCGACCATGGTGGAGCCTACGGCCAAATCAATGCCACCGGAGATGATGACAAAGGTCATGCCCAGCGCCACAATGCCTACGCCCGCGTTGTTGCGCAGGATGTTGATCCAGTTCTTTCCCCAGCGCTGCAGCCACGTGCCGAAGCTGGCGTCGTTGAAGCCCAGCGCGATGGTCTGGACGATGATCATCAGCACCAGTACGCAGCCGGTGGAGAACATGGGGTTGGTTTTCCAATTACGGGCGATTCGCTGGAAAAATGTTTCTTTCTTTTGCTTTGCAACAGTTGTCATTGGGATGTACCTCCTCAGCCGCCGGTAGCCAGCCGCATCATTTCCTGTTCGTTCATGGTTTCGCCCTGCACCTGCGCACGAATATCGCCGTGGTACATGACGTAGGCGCGGCTGCACACGCGGATGATCTCCTGCGCCTCGTTGGAAAGCACCACCACCGCCACGCCGGCGTCGGCCAGCCGAAGAATGATATCGTAAATATCCTCCTTCGCGCCCACGTCCACGCCCTGGGTGGGATTATCCAAAATCAACAGATCAGGCCGGGCGCTGAGCCATTTGGCCAGCACCACCTTCTGCTGGTTGCCGCCGGACAGGCTGGTGATGGAGTCGTCCGGGCTTTCCATTTTGATGCCCAGCTCCTGCCGCTGCTTTTCAAACTCCGCCAGCTGTTTTTTCCGGTCGATGAGCCCCAAATGGGTCAGCCGGGGCCAGGTGACGATGGAGCCGTTTTCCAGAATAGACATATCTTTGATAATGCCGTTTTCCTTGCGGTTGCGGGGCAAATAGCCGATGCCCAGCCCCAACGCCTGCATCGTGGAGGAAACCGTCACGGGCTTTTCATTCAGGTAAATCTGCCCTGCATACCTGCCCATATCGCCGAAGACCGTGCGGAACAGCTCGCTGCGGCCGTCCCCCAGAAGGCCCGTCACGCCGACGACCTCCCCCGCATGAACGGAAAGGTTCACGCCGCGGTAGTAGGGCTCCAGCGTCAGGTTTTCCAGCCGAAGCACTTCGGCCCCGCGGGCCGCATCCCGGCGAATGGATTCCGTCTTGACCGCATGGCCCACCATATCGCAGGCCAGCTGGCTGATGGTGGTATCCTCTACCCGGCCGTCCGCCACCACCACGCCGTCCCGCAGGACGGTGTACCGATCGCAGATTTCCATCACTTCCCGCAGCTTGTGGGAGATAAAGACCACGCCCACCTGCTGGGCTTTCAGGGTACGAAGCATATCGAAAACGCGCTCGATCTCCGGGTCCGTCAGGGAGGTGGTGGGTTCGTCCATGATGATGAGGGACGCCTTCATCATCAGCGCGCGGGAGATTTCGACAATCTGTTTGTAGGAGGCGTCCAACGAGGACACCATGGCCCGGGGCGAAATATCCAGCCCCATTTCGTCAAAGAGCTGCTGAGTCTGACGGATCATTTCCTTATGATCCAGAAGGCCGCTTTTTTTCTTCAGTTCCCGGCCAATGAACATATTTTCGTAAACGGGAAGATCGTTGATCAGGTTCAATTCCTGATGGATAAAGGCGATCCCCGCTTCGAGGGACTGATGAGGCGTATGGAATTGAACGGGCTGGCCGTCCAACTCGATGGTTCCGGCGTCCGCCTGCAGCACGCCGCCCAGAATATTCATCAGGGTGCTTTTTCCGGCGCCGTTTTCGCCCAGCAGCGCGCAGACTTCTCCCCCTTTAAGGGAAAAATCAACGGATTTCAGCACATCGTTTGCGCCAAAGGACTTCACGATTCCACGCATGGAAAGGTTCATGAGTTCACATCCGTTCTAAAGTTCCTCATAAGAACGGAAAGGGCCATGGCAAGCCACGGCCCTTTCCGGGAAAAAACCGATCAGTACACGGTGTTTTCGGGATCCAGATAGTCGGCCACATTGGAGCGATCCACGATGGTGGTGGGGATCACCTTCACGGGGTCAACGGTCTCGCCCTTCAGCAGAGCCACGGCTTCGTCCACAGCGTCCTTGACCATCAGGGGGCTGTACAGAGCAGAGCAGACGTTGATGCTCTCGTTGGCAGCAATGATGTTGAAGTATTCCTGGCATCCGCCGCCGCCGGTGATGACCTTGATATCGGTACGACCGGCATCTTCGATGGCCTGCAGAGCGCCGATAGAGGTTTCATCGTCCAGAGAGAACACAGCGTCGATCTGGGGATTGGCAGTCAGAATGTCCGCCATGTCCTTCAGGCCGTCTTCACGGGTGAAAGCGGTGGCGTATTCGATGATCTTCACGTTGGGAGCGATTTCCGCCATGGTCTCGGTGAAGCCCTTCATGCGCAGCTCGCTGACGGAGCCGGAGGTGGGAACGGGCAGAGCCACGACCGTGCCTTCGGTGCCGATCTTATCCACGATGTACTTCGCGCCTTCGATGCCCATGCCTTCGTTGTCGCCGGTCACCATGTACACGCCCTCGGCGTTGATAGCGATATCGAAGTTCACCACGTAGATGCCCTCGTCAATGGCGGCCTGAATCGGCACTTCCATACCTTCCCACTGGGGGAACGCCACGATGGCCTGAGCGCCCCAGGTCTTGAGGTCATCCAGCTGAGTGGTCATTTCTTCGGCGTTGTTGGAGGTGTAGAGCTTGTACTCGACGGTGTCGGCCAGTTCCTTGCAGCGCTGTTCAGCCTGATAGGCCACGCCGGCCACCCAGCCGTGGGTCACAGCGGGAGCCAGAATGCCGATCTTGTAAGTCGTGGTCTCGGCGGAAGCCATGGAGCACAGGCCCAGGCACAGCGCCAGCGTCAGAACGATCGCCAGAAACTTTTTCATAGTGTTTTCCTCCGTTTCATTCGGATGGTTTTTGCTTCCGGCGCAGCCAAAAAAGAAGTTTGCTTTTTTGTATGCGCCTTTTGCTTGCTCAAAGCATAACACACTCCTATGCTTCTGTCAATCAAAGTGGCTTTCTTTTTTCCCCGTTTCGGGCGGAAAACCCGTCTCAGTCGTCCTTGGCGGCGCGAAAAGCAACTTTTTTGACCAGAAGCGGCCTTATTTACTTTTTTTCCTTCTGTGTTATAATTTGAGTGGATATTCTCCCTACGATTATATATACGGAGGTTTCTTTCGATGAAACTTGGATTTGTCAGTGCGATTCTGGACGGATGGAATTTTGAAGAAATGATCGACACCGCGTCGGAGATGGGCTTCTCCTGCGTAGAGGTGGCCTGCTGGCCCTGCGGCAAGGCGGAGCGCCGTTACGCGGGCGTGAGCCACATCAACGTGGACGAGCTGACCGACGAAAAGGCCGCTGAAATTCTGGCTTACTGCGCCAAGAAGGGCGTGGAGATTTCCTCTCTGGCTTTCTACCCCAACACCATGGACGCTGATCTGGAAAAGCGCGCCGCCAACGTGGAACACCTGAAAAAGGTCATCCGCGCCTCCCACAAGCTGGGCGTGAATCTGGTCACCACTTTCATTGGACGGGATCAGACCAAGAACGTGGAGGAAAACCTGGAGCTGGTGAAGGAAGTTTGGCCGCCCATCATCGCGGAGGCCGAAAAATACGGTGTGAAGATCGGCATCGAGAACTGCCCCATGCTCTTCGGCCCCGATCAGTGGCCCGGCGGACAGAACCTGATGACCACCCCCGCCAACTGGCGCAAGGTGTTCGAAATTCTGCCCTCCGACAATCTGGGCATCAACTACGATCCCTCTCACTTTGTGTGGCAGATGATCGACTACATCAAGCCCATCTACGAGTTCAAGGACAAAATCTTCCACGTCCATTTCAAGGACATCAAGCTCTATCAGGACAAGCTGGATCAGGTGGGCGTCATGGCCTATCCGCTGGAGTTCATGGCTCCCAAGCTGCCCGGACTGGGCGATGTTGACTGGGGCCGGTACGTCTCCGCGCTGACGGACATCGGCTACGACGGCCCCGTGTGCATCGAGGTGGAGGACCGCGCCTTTGAAGGCAGCCGGGAGAAGATTCTGGACTCTCTGCGCCTGAGCAAGAAGTACATGGAGAATTTCGTCATCTGAGCCTCCGCCGTCCCCGCGTTGCAGCCTTCCAATAAAGAAAACCAGCCGTGCGTCCCCCAAAGCGGGGAGCGCACGGCTTCGTTTTTCGAAAAAATCCTGATCGGCCGCCATCGCCCGCGAACAGCGCTCCGCTGGTTCGCGGGAAAAATGCTGCGGCACGAGCCTTAGGGGCCCTGCCCCTAAAACCCAGACAGGAGGCAGCGCCTCCTGCACCTCCGCTTTTTGATGCACGACTGTGTGATGAAGGGGCGAACCCCGCCCGAGCTTACTCCCGCTCTCTGGCAAAGTGGCAGGCCACCTGCCGTCCGTCGGAGAAGGTGCGCAGTTCCGGCTTCTGACGCAGACAGACGTCCTGCGCGCAGAAGCAGCGGCCCGCAAAGGGGCAGCAGGGCTTGGGATCCACCGGCGACGGCGGCTCGCCCTCAATGCGAATCGGCTCCTTTTTCTCGTCCAGATCAATGGAGGCGCAGTTGGAGATCAGCACCTGCGTATAAGGGTGCATGGGATGGTGGATAATGGCATCCGTCTCCCCCATTTCCACGATATTGCCCAGATACATGACCGCAACCCGGCTGGAGGCGTAGCGGATGATGGAAATATCGTGGCTGATGAAAAGGATGCTGGTGTTGTGGCGCTCCACCAGCTTCAGGAACATGTTGATGATGTCCGCCCGGACGGAAACGTCCAGCATGGAAACAGGCTCGTCCACCACCAAAAAACGGGGCTTGAGCAGCATACTGCGCAGAATGGAAATACGCTGCAGCTGGCCGCCGGACAGCTCGTGAGGATAGCGTGACAGGAAGGATTCCGCAGGGGTCAGGCCGCCCTCGGTGAGCGCGTCGACGCAGATCTGGCGGCGTTCCTCGTCGGAGCTGCCGATATTGTGCAGCTTCAGCGGGCGCTCCATAATGGCCCCGATGGTATCGCTGGGGGTGAAGGTGTCGAAGGGATTCTGGAACACCGACTGCACCAGGCAGTGGAACTGCTCCGGGTTGGCTTCCAGCAGCTTCTTGGTGGAAATGCCGTAAAAGTCGATCTCGCCGCTGGTGGGCTCCTCCAGACGAATCAGCAGCCGGCCCAACGTGGACTTGCCGCAGCCGCTTTCGCCGATAACGCCGAAGATTTCCCGCTCCTGCAGCGTGAAGGACACGCCGTCCACCGCGTGCACCTGTTTAGGCTTGCGGAACAGACTTCCGCCCTTTTGAGGATACAGCCGGGTCAGGTTCCGCACTTGCAGCATGGGCTTGGAAGGATCGAACAGCTCGGAAAAATCCTTATGCTTGGCCATTTATTCCGCCTCCCTTTCCTGACAGCGATGGCAGGCCGCGAAGTGGCCCGGTTCATATTCCCGCACCTGCGGGCGTTCCTGACGGCAGCGCTCCGTTGCATAGGGGCAGCGGGGCGCGAAAACGCAGCCTGCGGGCGGGTCGGTCAGATCCGGCAGAGAGCCGGGAATGCCGCGCAGCGCCTGTTTTTCGCCATACAGCGACGGAAAGGAGCGGATCAGCCCCTCGGTGTAGGGATGCAAATGCTGCTTGATGACCTGCTCCACCGTGCCGAATTCCATCACCTGACCGGAGTACAGTACCAGCGTTTTCCGGCAGGCGCTGGCCACCACGGAAAGGTCGTGGGTGATCATGATGCGGGTCAGGTTCAGTCCCGCCTCCAGCTTCATGATCTCCCGCAGGAGCTGCCCCTGCGTGACGACGTCCAGCGCCGTCGTAGCCTCGTCCATGATGAGCAGGTCGGGGTTGAACATCAGGCTGAGCACGATGGAAAAGCGTTGCATCATGCCGCCGGACAGCTCGTGGGGGTACAGCCGGTACACCCGCTCCGGAAGGTTGACCAGCTTGAACAGCTCCACCGCCCTGTCGTGAATCTGGGCTCTGGTGGCGTGGGGCTCATGCACCCGGTAAATATCCTCGAACTGACTGCCCAGACGGTGCACCGGGCTCAGGCTGTTCATGGACTTCTGGAATACGATGGCGATCCGCTTCCACAGCAGCTTCTTAAATTCCGCATCCGGCAGGGTCAAAAGCTCCTGCCCGTCAAACTCCACACGGCTCGTGATTTTGGAAAAACGGGGATCCAGCTGCCGCAGCATCGCCATGACGATGGTGGACTTGCCGGAGCCGCTTTCGCCGATAATACCCAGCGTATCGCCCCGTTCGATGCCGAAGGAAACGTGATCCACGGCCTTCAGCTCGGTCTTTTTGGTGAGATAGCTCACGCAGAGCTCCTGCACATTCAGCAACAAACCGTTTCCCTCCCTTACAATTTCTTCATCCGGGGGCTGAGCGCATAGTTCAGGCCGTCGCCGATCATATAGAAGATAACCACGATCATCATAATGGACAGGCCGGGCAGAGTGGAGATCCACCAGCCGGTCTGCAGGAAGGCCTTGCCGTCATACACCATCTGGCCCCAGCTGACGATGTTGGGGTCGCCCAGACCCAGAAACGAAAGGCTGGCCTCCGTCAGGATCGCCTTGGCCACGCCCATGGTGGTGTTGGCGATGACCGGGAACAGGCCGTTGGGGATGATGTACTTGAACAGAATCCGCAACCGGCTTTCGCCCATGACCACCGCGCCCTTGATATAGGTGCGCTCCTTCAGGCTCATGGCCTGAACGCGCATCATGCGGGCATTGGAGGGCCACGAGGTCAGGCCGATGACCAGCATGACGTTGAACATGTTGCTGCCGAAAATGGAGACGATGATCAGCACCAGAAAGAACGTGGGGATCATCAGGAAGATATTGATGACCTCGGAGGTGATCTTATCCAGCGCGCCCCCGAAATAACCGGCGAAGGCGCCCAGCATGGTGCCGATCAGGCCGGAAATCAGCGCGGACACGATGCCGATGGTCAGGCTGGTGCGGCTTCCGTGAAGGATCATGCTCAGAACGTCATGCCCCATATGGTCGGTGCCCAGCGGGTGGTTTTCGCTGCCCGGCGGCATCAGCAGATCGTCGCTGAGGTAATAGGGGGCGTAGGGCGACAGCACACCCGCCAGAATCGCCACCAGCAGCACGCCCAAAAACAGCAGAAGTCCCACCCGCAGCTGGCGGCTGGCCTTCCAGAGGGACGCAAGACGTTTGGCCACTTTGATCAATCTGTTTTCCATCGTTTTGCTTCCCTCCTGTCAAGTGTAGCGGATACGAGGATCCAGCCATGCGTAGACCAGATCGACGATGATCATCATGGCGGCGACGGTCAGGGCCAGAATCAGATACACGCCCATCAGCACGTTATAGTCGCGCATCATGATGGAGCGGTACATCAGCGAGCCGATGCCCGGCCATGAGAATACGATTTCCGTCAGGGTAGAGCCGGAAACCACATAAGCCAGATTGATGCCGAAAACGGTCAAAACCGGCAGAATGGCGTTTTTCAGAATATATTTGCGGAAGATTTTGCGCTCGCTCATGCCCGTCACCCGGAAGGTCATGATATAGTCGTCCGCCATTACCTGCATGACCGAGGTCTTGGTAATGCGGAAGTACGCGGGAATCTGAACCGCCACCAGAGACGCGCAGGGCAGAATCATATGCACCATCACATCGCCCACATAGGCCATGCCCGTATAGCCCGCGCGCAGGTTGTACATTCCCTGCGTAGGCAGCCAGCGCAGGGTGGAGGCAAACAGCAGAATGCCCATCATGCCCAGCCAGAAGGTGGGCATGGAGTTGAACAGATAGGCCATGCCGGAGAAGATTCGATCCAGCAGGCCCCCGTGGTTTTTGCCGGCGTACAGCCCCAGCCAGCAGCCCAGAATCACCGCCAGCACGGCGCTGGTGCCGGAAAGGAGCAGCGAATTGCCGAAGCGTTCGCCAATCAGCATACTGACCGGCTGCGAATAGGCGAAGGAGGTGCCCAGATCGCCGTGAAGGAGGTTGAGGATATACTTGCCCAGCTGGACATGGAAGGGCTGATCCAGGCCGAACTTGACGGTCATGGCCTCCATGACCTCTTCCGTAAGCGTATCATCGCCCGCCAGGATCCGCACAGGATCGCCAGGCGCAAGTTTGATGATGGTGAAGTTCAGAACGATGACCACCATCACAATAAAAAAGGCGGTGACCAGTCGTTTTAAGATATAGCGCTTCATCCGCTCACATCCCTTATTGTATGAATACCCGACAGGCGGGCAAAACCCGCCTGTCGGGCGTAAACCGGGGAAACTAACGGGGAGATTTCGATTAGTCGATGGTCACACGAGCGTAGCTGTTGTCGCTTACATCGCTGACATGATCGATGTAAGCAATGCCGGAGACGTTGCTGCGGCAGATGTAGTAGGTGGTCATTTCCACCACAGGGATGATGGGCAGTTCTTCCGCCTCGATCTCCTGAATACGGCGGTAGCAGGCGCCGCGCGCTTCGTTGTCGGTCAGGCTGCGGGCCTTCGCCAACAGCTCGTCCACTTCCGCGTTGGAGAAGTGAGAGTAGTTGGCGGCGCCGCCGGTGCCGATACGCTTGGACATAGCGTCAGGATCGGGACCCTGATAGCCGTTGAGCATGGCCATATCGAAGTCGCCGCTGGTGACACGCTCATGCCAGGCGGCGCTTTCCAGCACGGTCAGCTTCATGTTGATGCCGGCTTCCTTCAGGTTGGACTGCATGACCTTGCCGCAGTCAGCATAGGAACCGGAGGAGAGCACCAGCATCTCCAGTTCGATATAGTTGCCGTTTTCATCAGCGGTGAAGCCGGCGTCTTCCAGAATCTGACGCGCCTTGGCCACATCGCGCTCGCCGATATCAGCGTCCGCGTTGTAAGCCCAGTCGCAGTAGGGCGGATAGAAGCCGTAGGCGGGGGGCATCAAGCCGTTGGTGGCCTTGCGGGAGATTTCCTCACGGTCGATGGACAGGGCCACAGCCTGACGGACGGCCAGCGTCATCTTTTCGCTTTCCATGTTCATGGCGATCTGATAACGGCGGGCGGCGCTGGAGTAGCCCAGTTTGTACTGGGGATCCTTCAGCAGGGCGGGCACCTGAGAGTTGGGAACGGGCTTGAGCATGTCGATCTCGCCGTTGAAGAAAGCCTGCATGGCGGTATCGGAATCGGGGATAACCTGGAAGATCAGGCGATCCACCTGAGGCGCGCCCAGATGATAGTCGGGATTCTTTTCCAGCACGATGCTCACGCCGCGGTCATAACTGACAAACTTGTAAGCGCCGGTGCCAACGGGATTGGTGGTGGCGGCTTCGCAGGCCTTCCAATCCTCCACGCCCTCGTAGAGATGCTTGGGCAGGATGAAGTTGGCGTACCACGCCAGCGTGCCCAGAATGGGCGCGTTGGGAGCCTTCAGGGTCATGACGAAGGTGTCGTCGTCGGGGCAGTTCATTTCGGCAACGGAGTTATTCAGCTCCTGAGAAATGATGCCGCTGTTTTCCATAATCATCTTATAGGTAAATTCCACGTCCGCGGAGCTAAAGGCTTCGCCGTCGTGCCACTTCACGCCCTTGCGCAGGTTGAAAGTGTAGGTCAGGCCATCATCGGAGATGGTGTATGTCTCGCACAGATCGGGAACGATCTCATTGTTCCAGTTCAGCTGGAACAGACCGTCGTACAGATTCTGGAACACGGGCCAGCCGGAGTCGTCAGCCTGCGCATCCGGGTTAAAGCTCTTGGGATCCTCGGTCATCGCGACGATAAAGGTCTTGGTTTCGTCAGCGAAAGCGGCGGGCATCATGACGCCAAACATCAGGCAAACCGCCAGAATCAGGGACATCCATTTCCTTGCCATTGGGAATCATCCTTTCATAATCATCCTTTATGCAACCTCACGAATGTGAAGATACATACTCAGCCGCCAGCAGACCGCATCCGGCCTGCGCCGTCACCAGATTGCGCACGGGGGTGATCTGGTAATGCATATTTTCCTCCAGATAGGCGCACTCCGCATCCAGCGTAGCCAGCGCGTCTTCATGGGCCTTCTTGAGGGTGGCAACCTGCTCGGGGGTGAAGCCACGCTTCTCGGCGCGTTCCAGTTCGAAATCAATGGCGCGCACCAGCAGACACAGGTTGGTGCAGCGGAAGTAGCGCATCACGTACAGGTTATCGAACACCTGCGCCTGCGTGGCCTTGCCCGCGCACTCGGGGGACTTTGCCCATGCGCGCTGGGCCTCGATGGCGTCTGCGCTGCCCAGCTTTTCTTCCACGGCCCGGCGATAGTAGTTGTCGTCAGGATCCAGCAGCGCTTCCGCCTGCTCGAAGATGGCGCGGGTCTTCGCGTCCAGCTTTTCCTTCAGGTCGCAGCTTTCCAGAATCACGTCGCTGCGGTCCCGGTCGGTGAAGGAAACGTCGTCGATCTTATCGGAATAGAAGTAAGGCAGTTCGCAGACGAAGGTGGTGGTGCGTTCGCCGTCGCGGTTGGCGTAGTCGTCGCTGCTGGTGCCGAAATTATGGCCCGCCACCGGGTCCTTGTTCGTGAACTTCTCGGTGTAGTCGTAGGAGTCCTTGGCGCGGATCATCTGGAACACGGCGGGAGCGTAGCTGACCGCGTAGGGGGACTCCGCTTCGCCCAGTTTGCGGGGAATGCCCATTTCCTTCACGATCTCGTAGAACTGAGGGTACAGTTCCGGCATATCCTTGGTCATGTACCAGTACGCGCCGCCAAAGCCCAGATTGTGCAGCGAGAACATGAACTCAGGGTGCAGGGTGTCGATCAGTTCCATCAGCACCTTCGTCTCCGGGATGGGAGAATTGAACTTCAGGCGCTTGTACTCCACGGGGAACGTCCATTCCACCTGATCGCGGAAGGCGGGGCGGAAATAGTGATGCATATAATTGGTAATGCCAAAGGGACCCTTGAACCAGCCTTCGTTCATCTTAATGCCGTCGATATCGATGCACTTGATAAAGTACCAGGTATAGTCCAGTTCCCTTTCCAGCGCTTCATTGGCGGCCAGCTCCCAGGTCAGAAAATCCACCGTCAGCGCGCCGATGGGCTCGTTGGGATGGGGGCAGGCAAAAACCAGCGCGTTTTTTCTGCCATGGCCGATCTGGATCAGCTGGATCGGATGACCCTGACGGGAATGACCGACGCAGCGTACCTGAACGCGGTCGGGATATTGCTCCGCCAGCCGGAAAGTGCTCGCATCCAATTCATCCACGGTCATAAAGCAGGAGTAATCCGGGATGTGGCTTACGATCTCCTTGACGTTCATACGGGTTCCACCTTTCTGCATACTCGATGTATACCGCGCCAGTATAACGCACAGGATATAGTAGATGCAAGGGTTATTTTCGCTATCTTTCGACAAAAAATTGTATTTTTATTGTTTTTTGAATTTATGCGTTAAATGTGTATATTACAACCTGTTATATACCAAAAGTCACATTATCAAAACTGGTTTTATATTTTCTTTTTCATTAAAAAAAACCGGTGCTTCGTTAGGTGGAAGCGCCGGTCTGTTCTTTTCTTATTCCAAATTTTTACCGAACTGATAGGCTTTTTCAAGGGCTTCGGCGTTAGCAGACGCTTCGCCGGGGCCGTTCAGGCCGCCCACGAACAGCGAGCCGCACAGCTTCGCCTTTTCAAAGCAGTCCACCCAGCCTTCCAGGCCGCTGACGGCCTTTTCGGGGGTATAGGTCTCGTTCTCCGCCGCAACGGAGAGCATATACACCAGGCGGAAGCGGTAATCGGACGAATAAAGCGGATTCATCCGATCCAGCAGGGTCTTCATCTGGCCGCTCATTTCGTAATAATAGATGGGCGTGGAGAAGACCAGCGTGTCCGCATCCTTCATTTTGTCGGCGATCCAGAGCGCATCGTCCTTCTGCACGCAGCGCTGGGTCTTCTGGCAGGCCAGACAGCCGATGCAGTATTTCAGTTCTTTGCCCTTCAGGCTGATCTCCTCCACCTGATGGCCCGCGTCCCGGGCTCCGGCCACGAGCCGTTCCGTCAGGATGTCGGAATTGCTGCGGGGACGCAGGCTGGTGGAGATCACAAGAATATTACTCATGCTTTCTTCCTCTTTTCGTTACTTTCCCATACGGCGGGCGAAATCCGCCAGCGCGTCGGGAATGTGGATCTGCTGGGGGCAGACCTTTTCGCAGCTGTGGCAGGCCACACAGGCGGACGGCTGATGCTCCGCCGGGAGGGAAGCCAGCCGCATGGACGAAATAAACGCACCGGAACCGGCCACCATGGCTTCATTATAAAGCTTCAGCAGGTCGGGAATGGGCAGATGCTTCGGACAATGGCTAACGCAGTAGTGGCAGGCGGTGCAGGGCACGGTGGTGCGGCGGATCATGTCGTCGGCCACGGAAAGCACCAGCTCCATCTCCTGCTGGTTCAAGGGCTTTGCCTCCTGATAGGTCGCCAGATTATCCTTCACCTGCTGCATATTGGTCATGCCGGACAGGGTAACGGTCACGCCGGGCAGACTCTGCAGGAAGCGGAAGGCCCACGCGGGGATCTTCTCGTCCGGGCGTGCCGCTTTCAGCCGGGCTTCATCCTCGGGCTGCAGGCTGGCCAGCTGGCCGCCGCGCACGGGCTCCATCACCCATACGGGAATGTTCCACTCCCGCAGCAGCTCCAGCTTTTCCTTGGCATTCTGGAAATTCCAGTCGAAATAGTTCAGCTCGATCTGGCCGAACTCCATATTCTTGCCGTAGGCTTCCAGAAAGCAGCGGATGGTGGGAATATCGCCGTGGGCCGAGAAGCCCAGATGGCGGATGCGGCCCCGGCGCTTCTGCTCCATCAGGTAATCATAGGTGCCGTATTTGGGGTCGAGATATGCGTCGATGTTCATTTCGCACACGTTGTGGAACAGGTAGAAATCGAAATAATCCACCCGGCACTTTTCCAGCTGCTTTTCGAAAATTTCCTCTACCTTGCCCATATTGCGCAGGTCATAGCCGGGAAATTTGGACGCCAGATAGAAGCTTTCCCGGGGATAGTCCGCCAGCAGCTTGCCCACCGTCAGCTCGGAATGGCCGCTGTGATAACCCCACGCCGTGTCGTAGTAGTTCACGCCGCCCGCCATGCAGGCAGCCAGCATTTCCTTGGCCGCAGCTTCGTCCACCCGGCTGTCGTCGCCCTCCATCACCGGCAGACGCATGGTGCCCATGCCCAGTGCCGAAAGCTTCAATCCTTGAAAATCATGGTAGATCACGTTTTTCTCTCCTTTTCAGCAATTCTTGCATCCATCGGCGGAAACCATGAAAGCGGGAAGGGGCTTTCAATCGGTTTCCGTTTCCTTCCTCCAGCTCAATACGCCGGTCCGGACAGCCGCCTCGTACCGGTTCACCTTGTAGGTCAGTTTCTGAATGGCCGCGTCCAGCTGACTGCGTTGCTCCGTCAGGTCGGCCAGCACATGGCTGAGCAGGTCGCGCCGTGCGGCAAAGGTTTCGTCCCCGGCCTGATAGAGCTTCACATATTCCGCGATGCTCTCCACGGGAACGCCCGCGTTCCGCAGGCAGACCGCGTTTTCCACCCAGCCCAGATCGTGCTCGTCGTAGTCGCGGATGCCGCTGGCCGAGCGGTGCACCGGCGGGATCACGCCGATTTTTTCGTAGTAACGAAGGGTATCCTGCGTCAGACCATAACGCTGGCATACCTGTTTGATGGTCATCTCGTCACCTCCACGACAAAAGTATATAATATGGAGTTGGCTCCAAGTCAAGAAAAAATTAGACTCGTTCAACAATTCTTCTTACGAGAAAAGCACATATTTCCATGTGCTTCAGCTTTGCCTTACAGCCGCAGGCCCTTCACGTCCTTCACCCGGGACAGAATCACTCGGGTAGTCAGTTTTTCCACGCCGGGCAGACGGTCCAGTACCTCGTTCATCAGCCGTTCCAGCTCCTCCTGATCGGCCGCAACGGCATGAATATGCAGGCAGCACTCCCCCGTCACCCGGTAAATCTGCGTCACCGTGGGGCAGGCTTCCAGACGGCGAAGGATCTCCGGCAGCGCATCGGGGCGGGCTTCCAGCTCGTAGTAGCAGGACACGGCGCTGCCCAGCTTCTGCGGGTTGACGATGACCGTATAGCCTTCGATGATCCCCCGTTCTTCCAGTGCGTCCATGCGGTTCTTGATGGCCACCCGGGAAAGCCCCAGCCGCTCCCCCAGCTCGGAATAAGTATAGCGCGCGTTCTGTGTCAGCAGATCCAGAATTTTCCGATCCAGCTCATCCAACCCTTTCAGATACATCAAAGATGCCCTCCCCGTCCATACTGTGCGAATAGATTGATGATACCATTTTCGCGTGAAAATATCAATGTGTAAGTTGTAGGTTGCATTTTGTCAATCCAGATGCTATACTGGCTCCATCCCAATCAACAGGAGGCCTACCGCCATGTACCGCGACCTGACGCGGGGAAGCATCTCCCGCTCGCTGCTTCTCTTTGCGCTGCCCATGATCGCAGGCAATCTGCTGCAGCAGTTTTACAATATTGCCGATACGCTGATCGTCGGCCGGGCGCTGGGTTCCGAAGCGCTGGCCGCCGTAGGTTCCGCCTATACGCTGATGACCTTCCTGACCTCCATTTTTCTCGGGCTGAGCATGGGTTCCGGGGCGCTTTTTTCCATTTACCGGGGCCGAGGCGATGAAAGTTCGCTTCGGCTGGGCATCGTTCACGCTTTCGGACTGATCTTGTGCGTCACGCTGATGCTGAACGCGGCGGTCTATCTCTTTCTGGAACCGATCCTGCGATTTTTGCAGGTACCGGAAAGCGTCGCCCCCGGAATGCGGGAATACCTGCTCATTATCTTCGCCGGGCTGCTGGCGACCTCCCTGTACAATTACCTTTCCTGCCTGCTGCGGGCGCTGGGCAATTCCACCGTTCCGCTGGTGTTTCTAGCCGTGTCGGCGATGCTGAATATCGGGCTTGACCTGCTGTTCGTGCTGGTGTTCCATTGGGGTATCGCAGGCGCGGCCTGGGCGACGGTGATCGCTCAATACATGTCCGGCGTGGGCATTCTCTGGTTCTTCCTTGCAAAATGCAAGCATCTGCTTCCCAAAAAGAAAGAATTACATTACGACCGCGCCATCTTGAAAGACATTTTCCAGCTTTCCAGCCTGACCTGCGTCCAGCAGTCCGTGATGAACTTCGGCATTCTAATGGTGCAGGGTCTGGTGAACAGCTTCGGCGCCACCGTAATGGCTGCGTTTGCGGCGGCGGTCAAGATCGACACCTTCGCCTATCTGCCCGTGCAGGATTTCGGCAACGCGTTTTCCACCTTCATCGCCCAGAACTACGGCGCAGAAAACCGGGAACGGCTGCGGAAAGGCACTCGCAAGGCCTTCCTGCTGAGTTTCGTTTTCAGTGCGGTGATCTCGGCGCTGGTGGTGACCTTTGCCGAGCCGCTGATGGGGCTGTTCGTCAACGCCAGTGAGACGGCGGTGGTGGCTACGGGGGCGCACTATCTCCGCATCGAGGGAGCCTGTTACTTTGGCATTGGCTGGCTGTTCCTGCTGTACGGGTACTACCGCGCCGTTCAGAAGCCATTGATGTCGGTGATCCTGACGGTCATTTCGTTGGGGACGCGGGTGGCGCTGGCCTACGTACTGTCAGGTGTCATGGGCGTGACGGGGATCTGGCTGGCCATTCCCATCGGCTGGGCGCTGGCGGATATCGCGGGCCTTGCGGGGCTTTGGCGGCGCGGCAGAGACATGAAAAACGCGTAACAGAAAACGGCGGGCCGATTTGCCTGCCGTTTTGCATTTTCTTTTTACAGGGCGTTGTAGACCTCGTCCGTGACAGGCTCGCACCATTCGGTGCTGCCGTTTTCGCCGGGGATCTCAAACGCGATATGGGAAAACCAGCTGTCCGCCTTGGCGCCGTGCCAGTGCTTTACATTGGCCGGGATGGCGATGACCATGCCGGGTTTCAGGCTGACGGGCGCTTTGCCCTCCTCCTGATACCAGCCCTCCCCCGCCGTGCAGATCAATATCTGCCCGCCGCCGGCGGTGGCGTGATGGATGTGCCAGTTGTTACGGCAGCCGGGCTCAAAGGTCACGTTGGACATGGCCAGCCCGTCCTGCGGCTTCGTCAGGGGATTCAGGTAGGAATGGCCGATAAAGTAGCGGGCATAGGCCGTGTTGTCCATGCCGGTGCCAAACACGTTCAGCTTTTCAAATTCGCTTTTTTCCATGGTCTTCATGCAAAATTCTTCTTTCGGTGAACGCAGGGGATTTTCCCCGCCGTTCTTTCATTCGTCCATAGGAACGGCGTTATTGTACAACCGGGAGTTCACTCCAAGTCAAGCCCTGAAAATCGGGAGAAACGAATCGTTCCTCCCGATGGATCCTTTAGCCCTGCTTCTGCTGGGCCAGCTTCTGGCAGATGCGCCGGTATTCGTCTTCGTCCAGCTTGTACTTTTTCTGGTACAGCAGGTGAGCGGTCAGCATCAGGGCAAAGGGCAACACGGTCATGCAAAGCAGCAGTCCCCGGGTCTGCCACGGGCTGACGCCCGCCAGCACCTGATCGATCTGAGACAGCTTCTCCGTCTCCGCCAGAAGGCCCTGAGCGGACTGCTGCTCCAGCGCGGAGATCTGGTTGGTGTAGCTGGTCACGCCGAAAATCAGATACCCCACGGTGGTCAGTGCCGCCACCACTGCGGAAGACATCTTGGTCAGGAAGGGCCGCAGAGAGGTGATAATGGCCTCGTCCCGCCGCCCGAAGCGGTACTCGTTGTACTCCACCGTATTGATGATGGAGATCATCATGATCAGGTAGAAGCAGTACTGACCGAAATTGGACAGCATATAGCCCAGCGTCACCAGCCAGAACTGGGTCATGCCGCCGGAAAGCAACAGGCCGCAGCCAAGCGTCAGCGCGTAGCCCACGGTGGAAACGGCCATCATGAGGTTCATCAGGCGCTTGCGGGAAACGCGGCGGGAAATGGCGGGGTAGAACACCATCAGGAAGGCCGTGGCCGCCACGCCCACGATGGTTAACAGGGAATACAGGCCGCCCCGGTAGCCGAAGGCCAGATAGATATAGGTGGAGCCGATGCCGCCCGCCACCAGATTATTGCCCACCTGCTGCACGAGAAAGATCAGTGCGATCCACAAAAGTTGGTCGTTGCCGGTGATGGTGCTCCAGATTTTGCGGAAGCTGACCGGCGGGGCCTTTTCCTTCATTTCCTCCCGGTTTTCCCGAACGCCGAAGATGGTGAAGCACAGGAACAGCGGAGCCAGTACGCATACGATCAGCGCTACCCGGCCGTAGGCCGTTTCGGCGTTTCCGCCCAGCGCCATGCCGCCCGTAGTAAACATGGGGATGACCACGCTGGCCAGCGTAGCGCCAACGCCCGCAAACAGCGTCGCCCGGGAGGTGAAGCGGTTGCGGGTATCCTCGTCCGACCCAAGCGCCGCCACCATGCCCCAGTAGGAAATATCGTGCATGGTGTAGGCGATGGAATACATCAGATATATGAAGCCGAAGAACGCCACGAAGCCCCAGCCTTCCAGCCGGGTGTTGAAGGCGGCGTACACCACCGCACTGGTCAGCAGAATGCCGATCAGCAGCCACGGCTTGAATTTGCCATAGCGGGAGCGGGTGCGTTCGATGATGTTGCCCATGATGGGGTCATTCAGCGCATCAAACACCCGAGCGGCCACCATAATGGCCGTAATGGCCGACAGCTGCGCCGCCGTCAGGCTGCGGGTGAACAGAATGTAGGTCAGGATAAAGTTGGTAAACAGAGTATAGATCATATCCCGGCCTACGGTGCCCAGGGGGAACATCCACAGGTTTTTCTTCGTTCTTCTGGCTTCGTCCATCGTGAAGAGACTCCTTTGCGTTGAAAATAGGGGGTTACGGCTGGATCATGCCGTCCAGCGAGAAGCGGAACACATTGTCATACTCCCGCACCACGGCGACCCGGCCTGTGAGGTCGGTCAGATTGTACACCACCGACCACTGGGTCATGCTGGTGGCTTCCTCGGTTTCGGGCTGACCGATGACGGCCAGCAGGGCCATGACCTCTGCTTCGCTCATCACGCCTTTTTTGAAGATGAGGGTCTGCTCGATCAGGTCGTAGCGATCCTTGCCGCGCACCGGGGCGTAGGGAACGTTTTCCGTCAGGTAGAAATTGGTCACGTAATTCTGATCGTACACCATCCGCTGGCCGTTGGGCAGGTATTCCAGCACCACGGCCTTACCCGAGGCGTCCGCCAGCAGAAAATGGAAATTCGCTTCGGGCATGGAGGACTGCATATCATACTGATCCAGCAGCTCCAGTGCTTCGTCCACGGTGGCGGCGCGATCCAGCACCAGCCGCAGGGCCACGGTGGTGGAAATTTTGTTCTTGCCTGTGTCCTGCAGCGTGGGGTCGCCCCGGAGCTTCAGTACGCTCATTGCCAGCCCCTTCTCGTTCATGCCGTCCATCAGCAGGTACGGGAAGAACGCCGCCATGGATAGATCGGTGGTTCCGTCGTTCAGGGTACCGGCGGTGTAGCC
>ERZ827108.1906-NODE-1906-length-24682-cov-11.970480_pt1 | contig 24682 bp, 17 predicted proteins | sample MGYA00519921_ERZ827108 | MGnify/ENA primary metagenome ERZ827108 (study PRJEB31778, sample SAMEA3449258) | human gut metagenome | biome: human gut; feature: human-associated habitat; material: faeces | place: United Kingdom | collected 2010/2012 ...
GTAACAAGGTAGCCGTACCGGAAGGTGCGGCTGGATCACCTCCTTTCTAGGGAGAACCCCTATCATTCAGAAAGACCGAGTCCGGAGCATCGGAGTCCGCCGGACGAGGCCCCGCCTGGACAGACGTTTCCGTCCCAGCATCCGGCTCCCGGGATTCCCGGGCACCTTGAGAGCCGCATAGCGATTCGAAGCGAAGATATCAACATATCTTATCTCCATGTCATGAAAGACATTAGCGCATAGCAATTTACGCTGCATTCCCAAAGGAATCAGCGGGGAACGCTTGCGCATCTTCATGGCGGATGAAAGCAATTTCCTTATTTTATTCCATTGATACAGATACCATGTACCATCATGCTCCAGGCCTTCCGCCCCGGGGGATTCCCCCGAGGGCGCAAGGTATCATGGGCGCACGGCGGATGCCTTGGCATCGGAAGTCGACGAAGGGCGCGGCAAGCCGCGATAGGCCCGGGGGAGGCGCAAACGGCCTTCGATCCCGGGATTCCCGAATGGGGGAACCCAGCCGCCGTCATGGGCGGCTACCCGATTGGAGACCATCCTTTCGGGGGACAACCGGGGGAACTGAAACATCTAAGTACCCCGAGGAGGAGAAATCAACCGAGATCGCGCGAGTAGCGGCGAGCGAAAGCGCGCGAGCCCAAACCTGCGACGGCGCCAAGGCTGGGGCCGTTGCCTCGCAGGTGTTGCGGGACGAGATGCCCCGGGCCCCCAGGCCCGGGCGCGAGTCAGAAAACCGGATTCGAGCGGAACGGCATGGGAAGGCCGGCCGCAGCGGGTGAGAGCCCCGTACGCGAAGGGTCCGGACTCGCGATTCTCGATCCAGAGTAGGGCCGGGCACGTGAAACCCGGTCCGAAGCAGGGGGGACCACCCTCCAAGGCTGAACACTCTCCGATGACCGATAGCGAACCAGTACCGCGAGGGAAAGGTGAAAAGCACCCCGAGAGGGGAGTGAAACAGCGCCTGAAACCGTGCGCCCCCAAGCAGCGGGAGCCGTTCCGACGACGGTGACCGCGTGCCTTTTGTAGAATGAGCCTGCGAGTCGCGGCATGCGGCGAGGTTAAGGGACACCGAGCCGCAGCGAAAGCGAGCCTGAACAGGGCGATTTGAGTCGCATGCCGCGGACGCGAAGCCGGGTGAGCTATCCATGGGCAGGGTGAAGCGGGGGTAAGACCCCGTGGAGGCCCGAACCCACTTCGGTTGAAAACGGAGGGGATGACCCGCGGATAGGGGTGAAAGGCCTATCAAACCCGGAGATATCTCGTTCTCCCCGAAACAGCTTTAGGGCTGGCCCCGGGCATTGACCATCGGAGGTAGAGCACTGGACCGGCGAGGGGGCCTCACCGCCTACCGACCCAGACCAAACTCCGAATGCCGATGGTTCCGACCCCGGGAGTCAGAGCGCGTGGGCTAAGCTGCGCGCTCGAGAGGGAAACAGCCCAGACCGCCCGCTAAGGCCCCCAAGTCCATGCTGAGTGGCAAAGGATGTGCGTCTGCCCAGACAACCAGGATGTTGGCTTAGAAGCAGCCATGCATTCAAAGAGTGCGTAACAGCTCACTGGTCGAGTGGGGGCGCGCCGACAATGCGCGGGGCTCAAGCACGGCGCCGAAGCGGCGGAATCGATCGATTCGATTGGTAGGGGAGCTTTCCATGCCGGGCGAAGCCGGAGGCGCGAGCCCCGGTGGACGGCATGGAAGTGAGGATGCAGGCATGAGTAGCGAGAGAGCGGCGAGAAACCGCTCCGCCGAAAACCCAAGGTTTCCTGGGCGAGGCTAATCCCCCCAGGGTCAGCCGGGAGCTAAGGCGAGGCCGAGAGGCGCAGCCGATGCACGACGGGCAGACATTCCCGTGCCGGCGCGGGCGCGCTACGACCGATGGGACGACGGGGAAGGATACGCGAGCGGGGTTCTGGACGTCCCCGTGAAAGCGCGTAGGGAGGGGCCCAGGGAAATCCGGTCCCCACACATCCCGAGACGCGAGACGAGCCGCACGGCGAAGTCGCGGATTCCATGCCTCCTAGAAAAATCCCTAGGCAGCGCCCACGCCGCCCGTACCAAAACCGACACAGGTGGGTAGGAAGAGCATTCCGAGGCGATCGGGGCAACCATGGTCAAGGAACTCGGCATAATCGTCCCGTAACTTAGGGAGAAGGGACGCCCCCCAGCGTGTACCGGCTCGCCCGGGAAGCGCCGGGGGGCCGCAGCGAAAGGGCCCAAGCGACTGTTTACCAAAAACACAGGACTCTGCCAAGCCGCGAGGCGAAGTATAGGGTCTGACGCCTGCCCGGTGCCGGAAGGTTACGCGGATGCGTTAGCAGCGATGCGAAGCGCTGAAGCCAAGCCCCGGTAAACGGCGGCCGTAACTATAACGGTCCTAAGGTAGCGAAATTCCTTGTCGGGTAAGTTCCGACCTGCACGAACGGCGCAACGACTTGGGCGCTGTCTCGACCATGGGCCCGGCGAAATTGCATTATCCGTGAAGATGCGGATTCCCCGCGGAAGGACGGAAAGACCCCGTGAACCTTTACTGCAGCTTGGCATTGGCCGCAGGCGCGGCGCGTAGAGGATAGGCAGGAGGCTGCGAAGCCCGGGCGCCAGCCCGGGCGGAGCCGACCTTGGAATACTGCCCCCGTCGCGTCGGCGGCCTAACCCGGGGACGGCCCGGGGACCGTGCCAGGCGGGCAGTTTGACTGGGGCGGTCGCCTCCCAAAGAGTAACGGAGGCGCGCGCAAGGTCCGCTCAGGACGGTCGGCAACCGTCCGCGGAGCGCAAGAGCACAAGCGGGCCTGACTGCGAGGCAGACAAGCCGAGCAGGGACGAAAGTCGGCTCTAGTGATCCGGCGGCCCCGAGTGGAAGGGCCGTCGCTCAACGGATAAAAGGTACTCCGGGGATAACAGGCTGATCTTGCCCAAGAGTCCACATCGACGGCAAGGTTTGGCACCTCGATGTCGGCTCATCGCATCCTGGGGCTGGAGCAGGTCCCAAGGGTACGGCTGTTCGCCGTTTAAAGCGGTACGCGAGCTGGGTTCAGAACGTCGTGAGACAGTTCGGTCCCTATCCTCCGCGGGCGCAGGAGAATTGAGGAGGGCTGCCCCTAGTACGAGAGGACCGGGGCGGACGGGCCTCTGGTGTCCCGGTTGTCGACCAACGGCACGGCCGGCTAGCCACGCCCGGAACGGATAACCGCTGAAGGCATCTAAGCGGGAAGCCGTCTCCGAGATGAGTTCTCCCTTCGGTAAGCCCCCATGTAGAACACGTGGTAGATAGGCCGCAGCTGCAAGCGCCGCGAGGCGTTCAGGCGAGCGGTACTAATAGGGCGAGCCCTTGCACCCATCCTCACCTCGAGGAAGGGCGGGGCCTGGAACGGATGGATCCTTCGCTTCGGTCGCCATGCGGCCCCCAGGGTCGCCCTGGTACCGGCATGCGGGCGAGAGCGCCCTGCATGAGCGCGACCACAGAGGCGGGGATCACCCGATCCCATTCCGAACTCGGCAGTTAAGCCCGCCTTCGCCGAAAGTACTGCAGCGCCAGGCTGCGGGAGGACAGGGCGTCGCGCTCATGCAGGGCGCTTCCGCATTTCCAGGGCCTTTCGGCCCTTTTTCCTTTTAGGGGGCCGTGCGGCCCCTTTCTTCGTTTTTGGGCAAAAATCGCGTTTCGTCCGTTTCTTGTTTTGTGGAATTGGATACTATTTTCCCTTAGTGAAACGATAGGGGATAATTATGACCTGGGAAGTGCATGAGGTTCATGAGCGTCTTTATCCTGACCAGGGATGGACGCCTGCTAAAGCGATTCTGGAGGACGAGAAGCATCTCCATGATGCCGATCACCCCGATGCGAACGGGTGGCCGATTTGGCATTTTCGTCACACTCGACCGACCGAAGGGTCGGGGTCGGGGGTTCTTCCCGATTGCCCAATTGTCGATGTCCACACTCACGCGTGGGTCGATAGCTTTGCGCCTCGTATGCGTGCTTATTTCGGAGACAACTTCGGTGCTACGGCGTTTAATCCCGGTACGCTCGATGGCGTTCGGGAGCGAAAGCGCGAGCTTGGCGTTACAAAATCGGTGATTCTTCCCGTGCCTACGAATCCACGTCAGGTGCCGCAATTCAATGATTGGCTGCAGGATTATACCGATGACCCTGATATCGTTCCGTTCATGAGCGTGGTGCGCGATATGGATGACCCTGTCGCCGAGATTCATCGGTGCGCCAAATTGGGCTTTAAGGGCATGAAGTTGCACCCAGTGAATCAGCATTTCAAAATGAGCGACCCTAAAATGTTTCCTATATACGAGGCTGCCATCGAAGAGAACATGGTCATCCTGTTTCATACGGGCTCGGGCATTGATTACCCGACGGTTGGCCCTGATTGGGATTGTTCGCCCGTTGAAATTGATCGCTTCTTTAATAAATTCCCGTACGAGCGAACGGTTTTGGCTCATTTGGGCGGCAGCGTGCCCGACTTCACGCATCCGCCCGAGCTGCATCCTGAATGGCCCGGGTATATGGACACGGCTTTCCAGATTGGCCACATTGCCAACGACGATTTCCTGCGCATTGTACGGGAATATGGCACGACGCGCATTTTGTTTGGCACCGATTCTCCCTGGGAGGATACTGCGGACTTTTTGACGAGGCTCGCTCACATTGGCCTGACCGATAATGAGTTGCGCGATATTTTGTATCGAAATGCCAATACGTTGCTCAACCTTGGTTTGAAGTAGTTCGTTGCCGTCAACCGATTTGCTAGGGGGCCGCATTTTGCGTCATCGATAGGCATCGGTGAAAATATAAGGTCCTGTTCACGATAGGGGTCGAGCATCCCGCCCGATTATTCAACCGTTCCCATGTTATGAGCTTCTTCTATACCTCGCCTGGTCAAGGCGGGGTATACTCTTCTCTATATATGTTGAGCGGGTGCGCTTTCGCCGATGCCTCGGTTTGCCGGGCATTTTGGGAAGAGGTGAAAGCGCGTCCACTTATGAAGGAGTGGATAATGGAAGGTTTTGCGCTCATTGACACGGGCATATGGTCTATTGTGCCCCCGCTTCTGGCGCTCGGATTGGCGCTTCTTACGAAGGAGGTGTATTCCTCCCTCACGATTGGCGTTTTTGTTGGCATGGTGATTTATACCTTCACCATCGATGGCGTTGGATTTGGCTCGCTCGTTGATGCGTTCTGCCTGGTTCCCCAAATGATGGGTGAGCAAATTGCCAACAACGGCGCGCTGCTGCTGTTCTTGGCGTTGTTGGGTGCGCTTGTCGTGCTTATTGCTATTGCTGGCGGCTCCCGTGCGTACGGTGCATGGGTTTCGCAGCACGTGAAGAGCGCTCGCCTCGCCCGCGTGATGACTGCCGTTTTGGGCATTCTCATTTTTGTGGACGACTATTTCAACTGCCTTACGGTTGGCGCGGTCATGCGCCCTATCACTGACCGTTTCCGTATAAGCCACGAAAAGCTGGCATGGCTTATCGACTCGAGCGCGGCACCCGTGTGCATTATTGCCCCGGTGTCTTCGTGGGCGGTTGCCGTTGGCGGCTATCTGGGCGATGACGGCTTCAATCTGTTCGTGCAGTCGATCCCATATAACTTCTACGCGCTCGCGACTATCGTGTTTGTGTTCTTCGTCGCTTTCATTGGATTGGATTTTGGTCCCATGAAGAAGGCCGAAGAGGTTGCCGCGAAGTATGGTTCCGCCGAGGCCGAGGAAGTTGCTGTCGCCAACCCGGGCAAAGTAATTACCCATCCCGACGAGGTCGAGGGCGATACGCGCCTGAGTGTTGCCGCCGAGCGCACTGCTGCTAAAATCGCCGCGAAGAATAACCCGCAGACCGCCCAGGATTTGCCTGCGACCGTTATTGCGGAAGAGACCGAGCTCGCTGAAGCGTTTGAGGCGAATAAGGCCGAAGCTCAGTTCAAGGGAATGGAAGTGTCCAATAAGGGCAAAGTGTTCGACCTTGTTGTGCCTATTCTCGTTTTGATTGTGTTCTCTATTTGGGGCATGCTCTATATCGGCGGTTTCTTCGAAGGCGTCGAATTTGCGGCTGCCGTTGGCGAGAATCCCGTTGCTGGCTTGTGTATTGGCTCGTTTGTGGCGCTGGTCGTGGCTGCTGCCATGTACCTGCCTCGTGGCTTGTGCACGCTCCAGGGCTATATGGAAGGCGTTGCCGAAGGCGCGCGCTCCATGGTTGGGGCCATTATGATTCTCGTGCTCGCCTGGTCGCTCGGCGGCGTGTGCCGCTACATGATCGGCACGGGACCGTTCGTCAGCGGTTTCCTGAATGGATTGGGCATTAGCCTTACTCTGCTGCCGTTCGCCATTTTCCTGGTTGCGGCATTCATCGGCTTTTCTATGGGTACGAGCTGGGGCACCATTGCTCTCATCCTGCCCATCGTAGTCGGCGTGTTTGACCCGAGCGACCCGCTGTTCTTGGTTGCCATCGGTGCGACTCTCGGCGGCGCGGTGTATGGCGACCATATCTCGCCGATTTCCGATACGACGATTCTTTCGTCTGCCGGAGCCGAGTGCAATCATATGGCACACGTGTCGACGCAGATTCCGTACGCATCCATTGTGTTCGTGTCGGGCGCCATCGGTTATATCCTTGCGGGCATCATGGGCAGCCCTTGGATTCCGTTGGCCGTCACTATTGTGCTGGCGTGCGGCGGCTTCGTCGCGATCGCCAAAATCATGAACAAGAAAGACGCTGCGGCGTAAGGGTTCGATACAGAAAAGGCCGGGTTCGCCCGGCCTTTTTTATGTCATCTGTCGAGATTCGCCCGTCATGCGTTCCCGCTTCGGTCAGGCTTTGGCTCGCACGAACAGCGTATTCGGTGCCGTTCGGCTCGTGCGGAATCTATCGGAAACGCATGACGGGCGAATCTCATCGAGGGTTTTATGCCTGCCGGTAGTCGATTCCGTCGAAGTAGCTGCGGAAATCTACGTGGCGGCTGCTGTGGGGGCAGATGAATTTATGGGCGGCTAGGAAATACTCGTCGGTCATTGCGGCGAGATAGTCGACGACGATTTGGTGCGGTTCTTCCTTCCGGTAGGGCGCATCGTCGTCGTAAAGGTGGCGCTGGTGTTCGATTTTTTCGATGTGATGCTTGAAGAGCGGGGAGCTTTCATTGTTCGCCTTCAGATCGCGAAGCAGCTGTTCGTAGAGCTCCTCGAACATGGGGCGAATTTCTTCTTCGTAAATATCGCCCTGATCGCCGGCCAAATAGATGCGTTCATAGTTTTCGGCTTTTGCGGTTTTGAGCGCTGCGAAGGCGTCATCGCTCATCTCGATATGGTCGCGAAGGTAGCTATGTTCGACGATATCGACGGTGAGATTGTTGATGATTTCCGCATTCATGACCCCCATGGGGCCGGCGGTGAAGTGCTTGTCCGATTCGAGCGCGCCAACGCCCATGGCGTCTTGGCGATCTTTACCCACATACGCAATCATGTCGGAAATGCGCACCACGCAGCCCTCGAGCGTTGCTGGACGCAAGTGCCCGATGGCCGATTCGTCGGTATAACACGCTTCCATATGGGCATCGAGCTCGTCGAAGGAATGCGTGGTGCCCAAATAGAACGTTTTCTGGCTGCTTTCGCCGTTGTGGCACAATATGCCGTCGAGCGTTTGTAGGCTTACGTTGCGAGCGTACAGGTGATCAAGCACCCGTGCGCTGTGGACATTATGGTTGAAATAGCGCCCTGTGTCGGCATGGTAAAGGTCGTTCAAGATGTGCTCGCCCGCATGTCCGAAGGGCGTGTGTCCCAAATCGTGACCGAGGGCAATGGCTTCCGTGAGGTCTTCGTTCAGGCGCAGCATGCGTGCGATGGTGCGCGCGGTGCGGGCGACGAGTTGCACGTGCAGGCCGCGTCGTGAGATGTCGTCATTGCGCACGAAGCTGAACACCTGGGTTTTGCCCGCATACCGGTTATAGGGCGGAACGTTGAGGATCTTATCGATGTCTCGACAGAATGGGGGGCGGTGCAGCCGTTGTGACATGTCTCGCTTGGGGTTGCGCCGTATAACATCTTCGTTCTTGCAGCGATAGGGGTTGGAAATGCCTTTATCGGTATCGGCATTCCACCGATCGATGAACTCGGAAGAGAAGTTGTTGTAGGCCATGGCTGCTCCTTGGCTGCGTTTCGAAAGTCGATATGCCGAGTATACGACATCGGCGCATGCCGGCCGCAGGGAAGCGGAAAGGGCTTCGCATGTGCGATTTCGGTCATTCATAGGCGGGCGCTTTTAATTGGGCGGTCGTGCTTGTCAACCTTCTATGCTTCCTTGAAACCTTTTTGAAAAAAATGTTCCACTGTAGCGTGCGATAGTGATATAGTCTCCGTCAGCACCTTGAGGGATTGAGGTTAGCCTTTTTCCTCTCTCTTGTCGCTCTTCTCAATCCTCCAAGGCCACAAGTGCATAGCGCCACCCCGTCGATACGTCTTGAATCGAAGCTTTCCTGGCCGAGACTGGACGCGTTAGGGGCCTCTGGAGAATCCCAATCATTTGGGTGCCGAAGGGGCAAGCGCCGCGAAACCCATGATCGCGCGGCGTGAAACTCTCAGGCAAAAGGACAGAGCAGCTTCGCGGCTTGTTGCGGGTATTCGTGCATGCGCATCCCTGCAACAGCTCTTCTTCTGTTTATCTCCTTATACTCACAGGCTCCTTCGCTTTCTGAAAGCGTATCGCGCACGGCGTTAGATAGTCGGTCGTTTCGCGATGCGGAATGAAGAAAGGAAGAGTTGTGGAACAGTTTTTCGCCACGGTGAACAGCATTTTGGTCGCCATCGACGATTTTATTTGGGGCGTGCCGCTGATGGTTCTCATTTTGGCCGGCGGCATTCTTCTGACCGTGCGCCTGCGCGGCCTGCAGTTTGCTAAGTTGCCCCGCGCGCTTCGCTACATGATGAAGAACGAAAAGGGCGAAGACGCCCATGGCGAGGTATCGAGCTTCGGCGCGCTGTGCACGGCGCTTTCGGCCACCATCGGCACGGGCAACATCGTGGGCGTTGCGACGGCTATTGTTGCCGGCGGCCCGGGTGCGATGTTCTGGATGTGGCTCGCCGCGTTGTTCGGAATGGCAACGAAGTATTCCGAGGGCCTGCTCGCTGTGAAGTATCGCAGCATCGACGAAGACGGCCACGTGCTCGGCGGCCCGTTCTACTACATCGAGCGCGGCATGAAGCAGCGTTTGCCCCAGATTTCCTGGCGTTGGCTCGCAAAGATCTTCGCGTTCTTCGGAATGTGCGTTGGCCTGTTCGGCATTGGTACCTTCACTCAGGTGAACTCTATCAACTCGGCTATCACCGGCTTCTTTGATCCGAATATGGCGCATACCGTGAGCCTGTTCGGCATGGAATATTCGCTCGCTACGGTTATCGGATCGCTCGTTGTCGCCATTTTCGTTGGTCTGGTTGTCATTGGTGGTCTGAAGCGCATTTCGAGCGTTGCTCAGAAGGTCATTCCCATCATGGTTGTTGTCTATGTGGGCTTCTCTCTGGTGCTCATCGTGGTGAACATCACCGCCCTGCCCGATGCGCTGGTCACGATTGTCGAGAGCGCGTTTGGCCTGCGTGCCGCTGCCGGTGGCGCTCTGGGTGCGATTATCATTGCTATGCAAAAGGGTATCGCGCGCGGTATTTTTTCTAATGAGGCCGGTCTTGGTTCTGCTCCTATTGCTGCTGCCGCCGCTCAGACCAAAGAACCCGTGCGTCAGGGTCTCGTGTCCATGACGGGCACCTTCCTGGACACGATTGTCGTGTGCTCCATGACTGGTTTGGCTCTCGTGATGACGGGCGCGTATCAGATTCCGGGCCTTGAGGGAGCGGCTGTTACCACTGCTGCATTCCAGACTGGCTTGCCGTTCATTCCCGGCGAGGCCGTGAGCTTCGTGCTTATGATTTGCTTGGCTTTGTTCGGTTTCACCACTATTCTTGGTTGGGACTACTATGGAGAGCGTTGCCTCGAGTATTTCAGCAACGGTTCGAAGAAGGCCGTGAAGGCGTATCGCTGGGCATACATCGCTTGCGTGTTTGCTGGTCCGTACATGACCGTTGCCGCTGTGTGGACCATTGCCGACATCTTCAACGCGTGCATGGCCATTCCGAACATGATTGCCCTGATCGTGCTTTCGGGCGTGGTTGTTCGCGAGACCAAGGACTTCTTCAAGCGTCTTGAGGAAGCGAACGGCGATGAGGAGGCTATGGTTCCGTATAAGGCGCAGTAAGAATCGATTCGCCCGATGAAGGTGGGTGGCGGTGAGCTGATTGGCTTCATTTGAAGTTGCGGCTTGCTGCCGCCCGCTCGTTTGAAGAAACTTAGAGCCAAGGGCGCTTTCGCTGTTTGCAGCTTTATAATATTCCCCATGAACCGACGCGCCTTCGGGCGCGTTTTTGTTGTTTGCGGAAAGACGGGAACCAAACGTGGTCGACCAGGAGAAAATCCAACAGGCTGTTCGCCTTTTGCTCGAGGGCATGGGGGAAGATGTTGAGCGCGAAGGGCTGCTCGAGACGCCTCAGCGCGTGGGGCGCATGTATGCTGAAATATGTCGAGGCATGGACGAGTCGGCATCGGAGCATTTGTCTACGACGTTTTCCATCGACTCCGACGATATGGTCGTCGAGCGCGATATTCAGTTCTACTCGCTGTGCGAGCACCACTTGCTTCCGTTTTATGGCAAGGTGCATCTTGCCTATATCCCCAACGGCCGCGTGACGGGGCTCTCGAAGCTCGCGCGCACGGTTGAGGTGTTCTCTCGACGCCTGCAGCTGCAGGAGCGATTGACTTCGCAAATCGCCGATGCGCTTATGGACGATTTGGGCGCGAAGGGCGCTATTGTTATGGTTGAGGGCGAGCACATGTGCATGTCGATGCGCGGTGTGAGCAAGCCTGGCGCTTCGACCGCAACGCTTGCAAAGCGTGGTGTCTTCGAAGGCAATCAAGCGCTGGTTGATGAATTCTTCCGCTTGATTGGGAAATAGCCCGAGTGCATAGACTATTGATGAGCCTTGCTTTTTTGCGAGGCTTATTATTTTGATTGACCGAATACAGGACCGGGGAGGCGAGTATGGCGAAGCCCGATAAAACCGAACGATTCAAAGTGACCGAACGCGAGGCCGGAACGGGGCGCGTTGTGCACGAAATGCAGGGCGACGCTCCAGCTTTGTCGGCGGCAAGCCCGTCTGACGGCGCGAAACTTGAAGGCTTCGAGGGGCCGGTTAACCCCCTTGCGGTCGACCCCCATATTCCTGCGACTTCTGTGCCCGCAACGGGCGGCGGAGTTTCTGCCGTCGAAGTTTTGCCGACGGGTGCGTCGCCTCTTGGAGCGGCATCGCCGAAGACCGCATCGATGATTGCGCGCGAGCAGGAGCTCGAGTTGCGCGGTATTTGCGGAAATGACCAGGTCATGCCTGCGGTCGATGCAATTCGCCGCCATCCCGATTTCGTCGATCATGTGAAGCGCATCCACCGTGCCGAATTGAGCCGCGAGTTTTGTTGCCACGGGATTGACCATCTGCTCGACGTGGCACGCATCGCGTATATTCGCGTGCTTGAGCGCAAAATGCCTTTCCGAAAAGAGACGGTCTATGCAGCAGCCTTGCTTCACGATTTGGGCAAGGCTGAGCAGTATGAGCACGGTGAGCCCCATGAGGTTGCGGGAGCTCGTGTTGCGACGAATATCTTGATGGATATCGATGGTTTCTCGGCGCTTGAAAAAACGGCCATCGTTGCTGCGGTGGCACAGCACCGCTGCTTCGCCGATGATGCCTCGCCGTTAGGCAAGCTGCTCTATGAGGCCGACAAGGTTTCTCGTCCGTGTTACGCATGCGTAGCGCGTGAGCGATGCGATTGGCTGCCCGAAAAAATGAACGTTGGTATTAAAATTTAGATTGAACAGGGGATACGATGGATGAAATTCGCATCGTCGATTTAGAGGTATTCGCGAACCATGGCGTGTTTCCAGAGGAAAACGCGCTGGGGCAGAAATTCATCGTGAACCTCGTGCTGCGCGGCGATTTTTCTGCGGCATGCAAAAGCGATGCCCTGGACGATTCCGTCGATTATGGCGCGGTATGCCATCTGGTCGATGCGACGTTGCGCGCATCGACGTTCAAGCTGATTGAGCGCGCGGCGCAGGCTGCGGCCGATGCCGTGTTGGATAGATTTCCGCTGGTTCAAGAAATTGATATTGAGCTGAAAAAGCCCTGGGCGCCTATTGGCCTGCCCGTTGCGTATGTCTCGGTGAAAATTACACGAGGGCGATAGGCTGAATTGAGCGCAGACGGGTCACTCTTTTTTCGGCCTGGGAAATATTTCGCTTATCACGATGGCGCAGAAGATGAGCGCGAAGCCAGCAAGCAGCATCCAGGTGAGCTCTTCGCCATAAAGCAGCACGGAAAACGCCACGCCGAATACGCTTTCAAGCGAGAGCAAAAGCGACGCTTGCGCCGGGGGGATTTTCGCTTGTGCCACATTCTGGAATACCATGGCCAAACATGATGCGAAAATCACCAGGTAGCCGAGCTGTACCCAGAAATCGATGCCAAGCGACGAGAAAGCAGGCGTAGGCTCGCTGAGCGCTCCAATTGCGATGCCGCACAGGCCGCTTGTGCCGATTTGCACGATGGTGATGGTCATGATGTCTCGACGGTTGGCGAAAACGGGCACCATAACCATATGCAGCGCGAAGAACACGGCTGAGAACAGGGTCATCGCATCGCCCCAGCGCATAGTGAACGTGAAATCGCCGCCGAGCGAAACGAACCCGACGCCCGCAATGCACATGACGGCGGCTATCAGGTTGAATACCGTGGGGCGACGCTTCGCCACAATCCAGTAAAGAAAAGGCACCATGACGCAATACGTCGCAGTAAGAAACGCGTTGCGGCCGGGGGTCGTATCGGTGATGCCGATTGTTTGAATCCAGAAGCCCAAAAATGAGAGCACGCCAAGCACGACGCCTGCAAAAAGATGGCTCGTATCGAAGTTCGCATGCAGCGTTTCATGGAACACCACGGCCAGAATTGCGGCGGTGGCGACGAAGCGCATGCCCATAAGCCACGCGGGCGATACGGCATCGACGGCGTCTTTTACGACAACAAAGCTGAAGCCCCAAATAATGGTGGCTGCAATAATGAGCAACTTGTAGAACAGGGAGGGGAGTTCTCTTTTCATTGGGATTCTTTCGTGATTCTTGCTGCGGCGACGCCTCGTTTTCTTTGTCTATTGTACGAGTTGCGACGTTGATTTGGCAGGAAGTGCGCCCATGGGGCCCTTTTGCAGGGGCCTTGGGCAATAAAATGATGGCGCGGAATAGCGTGAGCAGGCATTTTGCTTTATACAAGTTTGTTTTGCCTTTGGCTTTCAACGAAAGAGGGGCCCCTTGGGTGCGATTCCTGCCAATGTGCGCGGCTTCATATGCAATAAGGCCCCATGGCGACGTTTTCTGCCGTGAATTACTGCGAACTTCCTTTCTTTAGGGGGAAGGTTTCGCTTACCGCGATGCCGAAGGCGATAAGCGCGAAGCCGACGACTGCTGTGATGGTAAGTGTGTCGCCGAAGAAGAGCACGGCGAATGTCACGCCGAACAGGCTTTCGGTTGACAGCAGCAAGGCGGCGGGTGCTGCGGGAACGTGTTTGATGCCAATATTCTGGAAACAGAGCGCGCCGCACGAAGCGAACACCACAAGATACACCATGCCCGCGAACACCGAAGGGTCGGCAAACGCGGTCAAGTTCGGCGTGCCTTCCGTTGTTGCTCCCCACGCCATGCCAATGAGGCCGGCGACGATGAATTGGATCGCGGAAAGCGCGAGCGCATGGCGCCCATCCGAGAGGCGCGCCGATACCGCCATATGTAAACCAAGGAAAAAGGCCGAGGCGAGCATGATTGCTTCGCCGATTCCGAAGGTGAGCGAGACCTCGCCTGCTCCGGAAAACGAGATAAAGCCAATGCCGGCAAGGGCGAGCAATGCCGCGGCGATGTTGTAACGCGTGGGGCGTTGCTTCGAAATCGCCCACGCGATGAAAGGCACCATGATGGAATACGTGCCCGTAAGAAACGTTCCCTTCGATGCCGTGGTGAATTGAAGGCCCGATGTGTTGAGCAGATATGCCGGCGCGAGCACGAGGCCGATAATTGCGCCGGCAACGAGCATCTCTCGGTTAAGGCATTGTGCGACGCGCTTGCGGAAAACGATGAGCAAGAGAATGCCTGCGAGGAAAAACCGAATGCCCATAAGCCAGGCAGGGGGAAACACTGCGACGGTGTCTTTGATGATGCAAGTGCTGAGGCCCCAAATGGCGGCGGCGCCGAGGAGCATGGCCTTGTATCCCCATTGGGGAAGTGTCGTTGCGGAGGTTGGAGGATTGTTCGTGATGTGTGCCATGCCTGCCATTGTAGCGGGGCGCTTGAAGCGAATCGAGGGTTGCGTATCGCGTGAAGTTAGGTATTTCAAATGGGGCGCTCGCGAACGCGAATCTCAGGGTGCTTGCCGAATGGCGTTCGCTCCATCGTCGGGAACACGATTGCGATTAAAAAAGAAACGCCCCTCGGTTGAGGGGCGTTTCCTGAAATTGCGAGCTTGGCCGCTAGTTCGTCGTGCTTCCGGTGCCTGGAGTGTTGCCGGAATTGTTCGTGTTATCACCCGTGGGGTTCGACGATTCGGGCACGACGTAAATGGTGATCACGGTGCCGCTGTCGACCTTCTTGCCGGCGGTGATGCTTTGCTTGGCAACCGTTCCCGGGGTTCCCGAACCAGCGGATGCCGTATCAAGCGCATAGGCGAGGTTATACGAGAGCAGCGTGTTGATCGCTTCGCTCTGGCTCATGCCCGTGACCAACGGAACGGTGACCTTGTTCTTCTCGGGGTCTTGGCCCTGCGATACAGTGATGGTCACGGTGCCGCCTTTTTCAAGCTTGCCGCCGTTGGGGCTTTGCGACATGACGATGCCTTCGCCGTATTTATCGCTATAGTCGCCCGTTTCGACCTGCACGGTGAACCCGGCGCTTTCCAGTTGGGCTTTTGCGCTTGCCTGGTCGGACCCGACTACGTTAGGCACTGACGTGTCTTCGGGGCCCGTGGAAATCCAATATTTGACCGTGGTGCCCTCGTCGACTTCCTTGCCTGCGGCGGGGTCTTGCCTGCTCACGGTGTCTTTATCGGCGTCGGATGCCTCGTTGCCGGCGTATTGGGCCTTCAGGCCAGCGTCTTTCAGCGCCTTTTCGGCCTGTTCGGATGTCATGCCCGAGAGGTTGGGAATGGAGCCCTTCTTTACGCCCTTCGAAATGACGATGTTGATCTTACCGCCCTTCTCGAGGTCGCTGTCGGCTTCGGGGTCTTGCTTGCACACGCGACCCGCTACGGTTTCGGCGTCGTAGTCTTCGGTGACGGTGCCTACGGTGTAGCCGGCTTTTTCAATGGTTTGAACGGCGGCTTCCTGGGTTTGGCCAATCACGTTGGGAACTTTGTCGCCCCCGCCGAGACCTCCCGTTATCGCGAACGCGAGCGCGGCGATAACGGCGATTGCCGCGATGGCCGCGACGGCAATAAGGGGGCCGCGTTTCTTGCTCTTCGCCTTGCCCATGTCGATATCGTTGCCGCCGCGGTATGAGTTCGTTTTCATTCCCGCGTCGCTGCCGATGGGCTGCATAACGGCGGTGCCGCCCGCTTCGCTTGCCATGCCAGGCACGCTGCCCATGACCGACGTGGGAGCGCTTGCGAAGCCGCCCGCCGCACCGGCGATGTTCACGGGGCGTCCCATGAGGAAGTCGTCGAGCGCCTGCTTCATGTCGCGCGCCGTTTGGAAGCGGTTGTAGGGGTTTTTGTCCATCGCCTTCAAGATAATGGCTTCGAGGTCGGGCGAAATGTCGGGCTTGACCTGCGAAGGGGGCAGGGGCTCTTCCTGAACTTGCTTCATGGCGACGCTTACGGCATCGGGGCCGTCGAAGGGAAGTTGGCCCGTGGCGGCTTCATAGAGCACGCAGCCGAGCGAGTACATGTCAGAGGCGCCGGTGAGCTCTTTGCCCTGGGCCTGCTCAGGCGAAATGTAGTGCGCCGTGCCAAGCACGCTGCTCGTTTGCGATTTCACGGAGTTTTTCGCGCGCGCGATACCGAAGTCCATGACCTTCACGTTGCCGTCGGGCTGGACCATGATGTTTTGCGGCTTCACGTCGCGGTGGATGATGTCTTGGTTATGCGCGACGGAAAGCGCTTGGCATACCTGGCTGCCGATTTCGGCGACCTTGCGCTGATTGATGGCGCCGCGTTGCAGAATAGCGCTCTTCAAATCGGTGCCGCGCACGTATTCCATGACGATGAAGTACGTGCCGTCATCGTGGCCCCAGTCGTACACGTTCACGATGTAGGGGCTCTGCAGGTTGGCGGCCGATGCGGCTTCCTGCTTGAAGCGCGCCGCGAATTCGGGGTCGGCTGCGTATTGCGGCAGCATCACCTTCACAGCGACAATGCGGCCGAGCGTTTGGTCCTGGGCCTTGTAGACCTCGGCCATGCCGCCAATGCCGATGCGCTCGGTGATGCGGTATCGGCCGTTGAATACTCTGCCTATCACGTTTCTCTCCTCACCTTCCGCCGCCGCGGATGGACCTATGGTTAAGCGCTTTTCGGCTGGTGCGTTTTCCTGGTTCGATTGCCGAGCGCTTTCTTTCGTTAAATACCTTATTTTATTCCAACTACAGCAGGCCTTGCGCCTGAAGTGCCGAAGTTAACACCTTCTGCGCACGCACGCTCGCCAGGCCCGATTCGTCGGTGCCGTGCACGCCTTCTTCGATGAGCACAGCGACGGCAACCGAGGGGTTGTCGGACGGTGCGAAGCCCACGAACCAGCTGTCGTTGTATTCCTTGTTCGTCTCGGCCGTGCCGGTTTTGCCGGCGACCTGCACGCCTTGGATTTTTGCTCCCGCGCCAGTGCCGTTGTTCACGACGCCTTCCATCATTTCGGTGATGGTTTTCGCTGAAGAGCTCGACATGACGCTGCCGAGGTTCTTCGGAGTTGCGCTGAAGGAGCGCTCGCCTTGGGCGTTGTAGACGCCTTCAACGAAGTATGGCTTCTCGAGCACGCCGTCGTTGGCAATCGCCGAGGCGACCATCGCCATTTGCAGCACGGTGGCCTGCGGGCCTGCGGGGCTTGCGTGCTCGCCTACCGGCTGGCCGCATGCCGCCCACGCGGTTTCCCACGTGGTCATCTCGTCGGGGTCGGGCATGAGGCTTGCCGTGGTGGGAATGTCGGTGTCAATGGCGCTGCTGAAGCCGAACTTCTGCGCGGTTTTCACGAGCAGGTCGCTGCCGACTTCCTCACCGAACTGGCCGAATGCCGTATTCGACGAAACGGCGAGAGCCTGGGCGAGCGTGATGGTGCCATAGCCAATGTCGTCGGCGTTGGTGACCGATGCGTTGCCGATGGTCATTTGCGCAGGCGCGTCGACGGTGGTGGAAGGCGTGGCGAGGTCGCCCTCGATAAGCGCAGTAAGCGTGACGAGCTTGAATGTGGAGCCCGGCGCATACACGGCGCTCGTGGCGCGGTTGATGAGCGCACCATTCGTGGTGTCGGTTCCGCTTGCGGCCTGGGCCAATATGTCGTCGACGTCGTTGATGTCGTAGGTGGGCGAGCTTGCGCAGGCGAGCATCGCGCCCGTTTTCGGGTTCATGACCACGACGGCGCCCTTGTAGCCCTCGAGCACAGATTCGGCGGTTTTCTGAATCTCGGAATTGATCGTGAGGCGCACGTCGTTGCCGGGCGTCTCGATTCCCGCCATGCTGTTTACTACGTCGGTCCAGCTTGCGAAGCTCGAATCGCCTTTCAGCGCGTTGTTCTGCGAGGCCTCAATGCCCGATGCGCCGTAAACCTGCGAGTAGTATCCCACCAGGTGAGCTGCGAGCGAACCCTGCGGATATTCGCGCGTGTATCCGCCATCGTCTGCCTGCACGCTGTCGGCCAACACGACGCCATCGTATGTGGAGATGGAGCCGCGTTCGGTGCTCGCTTCCTTATAGAGCGTGTGGTTGTTGCCGGGGTAGCTCTGATACTCGTCGGCCATAAACACCATAACGTAAGTGAGGTTCGCTACAAGCGCCGCGAACATGAGCGCGAACGCGAGCGCGGTATTGGTGAGACGTTTGCCCAGGGCGACGCGGCCGAGCACGCCCGTTTCTGCGGGGCGGCCGTGCGAGCCGTGCGCGCCAATGGGGGCCATGCGGCTCGTTCCGTCGCGAACTTCCGAGTTGATGCCGGTGCCCTCGTCGCCGCATCGCAGCAAAAGGCCAATGCCAATGAAGCTTGCGAGCAGGGAAGATCCGCCTTGGCTAATGAAAGGCAGGGTAAGGCCTGTAAGCGGAATGAGTCGCGTAACGCCGCCCACGATGATGAACGCCTGAAGCACGATGGTCACGGTGCAGCCTACGGCCATCATAGCCGACACGTCGCTTTTCGCGCGAGCCGCGGTCGCGAAACCGCGAATGCACAGGCTCAAATACAAAAGCAGCACGGCGGCTCCACCGAGCAATCCTGTTTCTTCGGCGATGGCGGCGAAGATGAAGTCGGACTCAACGACGGGGATGTTTTCGGCGAGGCCGTTGCCGATGCCTACGCCCACCATGCCGCCATCGGCCAGGGAATAGAGCGTTTGGCACAGCTGATAGCCATTGCCCGATGCGTCAGAGAACGGGTCGAGCCAGGTGTTCACGCGAATTTGCACGTGGCCGAAGAACTGGTACAAAAACACGCAGCCAATGGCGGCAAGGCCGAAGCCCACCACTAAATAGAGCTTCTTTCCGCTCGCGATATAAAGCATGACCAGGAACAGCACGAAGCATACAAGCGCGCTTCCCAAATCTTTCTCGAACACGACGATGATGAACGAAATCGCCCACATCACGAGCAGTGGCGCAAGCGTTCCCAGATCGGGAACGCGGAAGCGGCCAACGCGCACGGTGAAAATGGAGAGCATCTCGCGGTTTTGCGCCAAATACGACGCCAAGAAGATGACGATGCAGATTTTCGCGATTTCGCCTGGCTGGAAGCTGAAAGGACCAAGCTTTAGCCAAATGCGGCTGCCGAGGATTTCCTGGCCGAGGCCGGGAATCATGGGGGAGAGCAGCAAAATGATGCCCAGCACCATGAACGTATATTTGTATTGTGAGAGACGGTCGATGTTGCGCACGACCGCCAGAGTGATCACCATGCACGCGATGCCAACGAACAGCCAGATGATCTGGCTTACCGCCAAATCGGGCGCGAGGCGCGTGACGAATGCGATGCCGATGCCGGAAAGGCCGAATGTGATGGGCAAAATGGCCGGATCGGCGTTTTTCGCAAGGAAGCGGGTGGCGATGTGCGCCACCACAAACGCGGCAAACAGGCCGAGGGGCGCGGTGAGCGATTCGAGAGAAAGCGCCGTGCCTTGCTGAACGAGCACCATGGCGAACAGCAGCACAACGAACGGTGCCGCCAAGCACAAAAGCAGCAGTTCGATATTGCGACGGCTCATTATTTGTCACCACCCTTTCCCTCATTGGCGTCGTCCTGCGTTTTTTCGGAAGTCGCTTGCGATTTCCACGTGCTCACGAGCGAATCGGCGTCGGCCACGGAATCGACGCGCATGCCGCCGTTTTCGGTGAGCCTGTCGATGGTGTTTTGCGGAAGATCCAAATCGCTCGTTTTCACGCCGGTTTTATGGTCGAGCGTGTAGGTTTGGATGCCGAATACCTCGCCCGGCAGGCCGCGGTTCACGACAATCTCGTTATTCGAATCGACGGTAAGAAACGCCACGTGGTTCAAATAGACATACGAGCCGAAGGCGGTTGCAGCGAGCACGGCAAGAAGCGCAAGCGCGCCGATAATGGCGCCCGTTCGGCTGCGGAACCGCGCTTTTTTCACGCGGGTCTCTTCGTCGCCTTTCACATCGATTACGACGGCGGTCACGTTGTCGTAACCGCCTGCCTTAATCGCCTCGTTTACCAGGATGTTTGCGCAAAGCTGCGGGTCGCAACGACGCACAAGCACGCTTTGAATGACGTCGTCTTCAATCATCGACGAAAGGCCGTCCGAACACAAAAGCAGCCTGTCGCCGCCTTCGAGCGTCATCTCGTAAATATCGGGAAGGGTTCGCGGATCGCTGCCAAGCGCTCGGGTGATGACGCTGCGTTGGGGATGCACGCGGGCCTGTTCTTCGGTGATTTCGCCCGCTTCAACCATGTCGGCCACGAGCGAGTGGTCGCGCGTGATGCGCTGAAGGTTGCCGCGATGCAGCAGGTAGGCGCGCGAATCGCCAACCTGTGCCACCACGAGGCGAACTCCGTCGACCACGGCGGCGGTCATGGTGGTTCCCATGCCTTGTTTGCCGCGCCCGTCGACCGCGGCGCGAATAACCGCGCGATTCGCTTCGACCACGGCGCGCGCAAGCGCATCGCCGTCGGCGGTGTCGGGTGCGTTTTCGACAAGCGTTTGGATGGCGATTTCGCTGGCGACCTCACCTGCCGCATGGCCGCCCATGCCGTCGGCGACGGCGAATACGGGTGGGGCCACGGTCAGGCTGTCTTCATTATGGTCGCGAACCAGGCCGACGTCGGTACGAGAACCGTATTCGGGAAAATCGACCTTGGCGTGGCGGCCGCGGCGCTGGGCCTTCTTTGCGGCGGCCATTATTCGTACCTCACTCGCATGGTGACGTCGCCGATATTGACCACATCGCCGCTCTTGAGCGCGACAGGTTCAGCGATGCGCTGGCCGTTTACGGCAGTGCCGTTCGTTGAACCCAAGTCTTCAACGAACAGGTTTTGGCCCATGATGGAAAAACGCGCGTGGCGCGCGGAAACGTAGCTCGCGCCAATCACGATGTCGGCGCCAGGCGAGCGACCCACGATAACGGGGCCGCGTACGGGCATTTTCACGCCGCGCAGCTCTTTGGGCCCGCGTTCTACCGACACCTCCCAGGCCTTTTCTCGTTTGCGCTGGCCTTTCACCAGGCCAATTCCCGTTTTCATGATGGCGAACAGGAAGAGATACAAAAGCGCGACGAACAGAAGACGGCCAACTAAAAGGACGATGTCGATCACGGAAGGGCTCCTAACGCAGTGAGAAGATGAAATCGGTGATGCCGAGCGTGATGCGGTCGCCGTCGGACAGGCCGCGTCGCGTGACGGGCGCGCCGTTGACGAGCGTGCCGTTGGTGGAGCCAAGGTCGGTAATGACCCAGACGCCCTGCGGTTCGAATTCGATTTGCGCGTGCTGGCGCGAAGCATTCAGGTCGTTCACGACGATGTCGTTGCCCGTTTCGCGGCCGAGGAGCACGCGGTTGGTGGCAAGGTCGTAGGAGCGATTCGATGCGACGTCGATGAGACGCGCGCGAACGGCATTGGCATTGGGAATTTGGTTTGCCTGTGCGGCACCCGCAGTGAACGCGACGGTTCCGGGAACGCCCGCATAAGCGGCATTGCCCGGCATGCCAGGCGTGCCACCTGCGGCTTCGGCGACGTGGGCGACATCGGGGAACGCGCCAGCTCCGCCTGCGGGGTAGGTCGCGGGGAAGGCGCCGGGGAACGCGGGGGCCTGCTCAGGCAAAATGACCGGTTCGGGCGCGGGAGGCTGCGGAATGCTCTGCGCGAACGATTGGGCGGCCTGGGCTCCGGCGGCAGCCGGCTGTGCGACGTGCTGTTGGTTGGCGTAGGCGGGAGCTTCGGGTTCAATCACGGGCGGTACGTTGACCGGCGCATGGGGGTCGCTGAAGTTCTCGCTGTTGAACGTGTATTCGCCGTAGTTGGCGTCGTAATCGATTTCGTCTTCGTTGACCTGGGGCAGCGGCGGCTTTGCGACGGGTTGCTGGGCTGCGCCGTATGCCGCGCCTGCTGCGGCGCCGTATCTGGGCGCCTGACCGAAAGCCGCATTTCGATTGGGCTGCGCGTAGGCGGGCTGTTGGGGCTGCGCTTGCGGTTGCTGACGGTATGCGGGTTGCTGCTGGGGTTGCTGCGCGTAGCCTCGGCCACCGGCGGGAGCCATGCCGTAGCGCTGCATTTCCTCATCGCGCAGCTGTGCGATGATGGGTGCGCTCACCACTTCGGCGATCACGTCGAATTTTCCGTGCTTCAGGCTCTCGTCCACGATGAAGCGCACGAGCGGCTTGCAATCCAGGGCCAGACCTTCGGAAGACGCTGCCGATTCGAGGCGCGTTTCGGTTTCGCCCGCAAGCGTAGGATAAAAGCCGAAGAGACGCTGGTCGTCGTCGGCGTTCACGAGCACGGTGTAGAGCGTGGGGGCGAATTCGCGGCCCGCACTCACCATTTTCTCGCGGCGCATTTGCTTTTCAGCCTTCTTCATTATTTGGACGGGCGAGATGGGGGCGTTGTTCATTTTCCCCGCTGCACCCTCGAAGGTATCTTCCATTTTGCCTTCGAATTTCGAGAAGAATCCCATGGGCGACTCAAGCCTTTCTGCGGTTTTAGTACGTGAGCTTAAAAAAGATATAATAGCCAACCATTAAAACAGAAAGGCCATGTGGCGTGCAAAATCTCATCTTGAACAGATATAGGCCGCTCGAGGAAGCGGGCGCGGGCGGTTTCGCGACGGTGCTTGCGGCGTGGGATACGCGTATCCAGCGACGCGTGGCTATTAAGTGCCTGCGCCTTGACGGCTACGCGTCGCCCGCTGATGCGCGCTCGCCGCGCGAGATTCCCGGGCTCGATGAGGCGCGCACGGCTGCCATGCTGTCCGATTCGCACATTGTGGGTGTGTACGACTTCGACGCATCGGGCGCCCAGGCGTATTTGATCATGGAATACATGGATGGCATCACGCTCACCGAGCTCATGCGCGAGGAGGGTGCGCTGTCGCTCGATGTGGCGACGTGTGTGTTCGAGGCCGTGGCCGGTGCGCTCGAAACGGCGCATGAAAACCAGGTGCTTCACCTCGATATCAAGCCCGATAACGTTTTGATTAACCGGCAAGGCCAGGTCAAAGTGGCCGATTTTGGTCTGTCGCAGTTGTCGCATGCGGCGGGGTATGGCAGAGCGGCGGGTGGAACCATTGGGTATATGCCGCTCGAGCAAATGCGTCTTGAAGCGTGTGACGCGCGTACCGATGAGTGGGCGCTTGCCGCGCTTACCTATGAAATGCTCGTGGGCGAAAATCCATTTCGGGCGCCTGGCCTCGATGCTGCCGAACGCGCCATTGAACAGGCGGAAGTATTTGTGCCGTCTATGGTGCGCGGCGATTTGAACGAGGAGGTCGACGAGGCGCTGTTTGGCGCGCTTGCAATCGATCGCGACGATCGATTCGATTCGGTCGAGCTGTTTGCCGACGCTATGCTGCCGCATATGGGCGACGCGCGGCGAGGCGTGCGTGAGCTTGCGGTGTTGGTGGGCGAGGCGTGCGATGATGGTGCCGATTGCGACGAAGAGCGCGGCGCGGCGTCGGCCTTCTTGCCGGGGCGCGGCGGGTCGCATGCGGGCTTGAGCATGGTTGACCGCATAGCACCGCGCACGAAAGCGCTGGTCGCGCGTTTATGGGCGGCTGTCGTATGCGGGTTTGCCGCGTTCGAGGCAGCTGCGAACATTCCCGCGTGCATGACGATTGCCGGGCGCATGGAGCCGGCGTTTTGGGGCGTGGTGGGCGTTGCCGTTGCGGCGGCGCTTGCGTGGCCTGGAGCTGGCGCGGCGTTTGCGGTGGGCGCGCTCGTGGTGGCGCTCGCGCTTTCGGGGTCGCCGTTTTTGGCGCTCGCGCTCGCACTTGCTGGCGTAGCGTGGCTTGCACTCGGCGGCGCGCGACATCATGCGTGCGCGAATGTGGGCACAACGGCTGTTCTGGCGGGCGCGTTCGGCTTCGCGCCCGTGGTGCCGCTGCTCGCGGGGTATTTCCTGAACGTGAAGCATGCTTTTGCAGCTACAGCGTTTGCCGTGGTTTCGGCGTTTTGCCTGGCATGCGCGGGCTCGCTCGATTTGACGGATTGGAATGTGTTCGCGTTTGGGGCTATGCCGGGCGCGAGCGCTATGGAGGATGCGGCGTTGTCGCTCGTCGCAAGCCCGAACGTGTGGGCCATGGCGGCGTCGTGGCTGGTCGCTGCTGTGGTAGGCTCGCTTCTGTGCGCCCGCGGCAACCGTAGCCTTGCGGCCTGCGGCATGCTTGCGGCAACGACGATTTTGGTGCTCGGCGTTATTGCGGCGGCGCGCCTTGGCGGCGCCGATTTCCCCGACGTGGCGCAGCTCGCTCCCGCATTGGTTGCCGGTATCGCCATGACCTGCGCTACGGCGGCCGGCGTGCCTTCTCGCGAGTAGCGCTTGTCGGTATTGAACCATTCGCAGGAAGGGAGCGTGCCGAATCGAGTTCTTTTCCTACGCCTTGGTTTTCGTTTCTATGTAGTCGATAAGCTGCTGTTTGGAATGCACGCTGAGCTTTGAGTAGATCGATTTTACGTGCGCGCGAGCGGTGTTTTCGCTGATGAAGAGTTTCTTTGCGATTGCTGCGCGCGTGTGGCCGTGTATAAGCAGCATCATGACTTCTGACTCTCGCTCGGTAAGATGGAAGGTTGCGGCGACTTTGCCGCACGCCTCGTCAAGTGGGCCTTTCCTGGCGCTTTCGGCAGTCTCGGCGATTTGGGGGGAGGTCAGCGACTCGATCTCGGCGGCGTTCTCCGATATCCTTCGCGCGAGCAGC
>ERZ827108.1917-NODE-1917-length-24552-cov-4.438952_pt1 | contig 24552 bp, 15 predicted proteins | sample MGYA00519921_ERZ827108 | MGnify/ENA primary metagenome ERZ827108 (study PRJEB31778, sample SAMEA3449258) | human gut metagenome | biome: human gut; feature: human-associated habitat; material: faeces | place: United Kingdom | collected 2010/2012 ...
TTTTTCTAATAATCTTATATGCTCATCTTGTGTTTTAGAATATAATAATATGTCATCTATATATAATGCAATTTTCCAGTTGGTTAAAATAGTTATCCATAAAATGTTAGTATCTACCTGGTGCATTTTTATATCCAAATGGTAAAACATTCCATTCATAGAATCCTTGCGGTACTGTGAATGCTGTTAATTGTTTAGATTCTTCTTCTAGTTTTAGGTGGTAAAATCCTGATTTACAGTCAAATTTACTAAAATAATTATATCCTTGTATTTGTCTTATTTTTAGTATTTTGTTTGGTATCGGATAATTGTATGTTTTAGTTTTAGCATTTAGATTACGATAATCTATGACCATTCTACTTTTACCTCTTTTTTGTTCACTATGTTTTATTACTATAAATGCTGGGCTTGTATGTTTACTATTACTTTCTTGTATATAATTATTTTCCAATAGTTCATATATGTGTATTTTGAATTATTTTAAATCATCAAAATTATATTTTAATGGTTTCTGTGTTATTATACTATTTTCATCTATTAGTTCAATCTTTACTTTTGTCTTATGTTTTTCCCATCCTTGTAATGGATTTTCATTATAAAGTAATTCTAGTTGTTCATTAATTATTTTAAATTTGTCTATTGTAAATATTATAATTTCTAATTGTGTTATTTGTTTTTTATTTATATTTTTCATTTCTTGATTTATTATAACTAACAATTTTGTATACTGATAAACGGTGCGTGAAGATATAAAAAATAGAAGAAGAAAGCGAACTTTCCTCTTCTATTTATCAACAAACATTCACAGATGTTATACTTACTCACAAGTATGCCTCATCAATCACCGCTATTTCCATTCAGGATGCTGTTCCAACATCGGATTGGTATCAATTTCACTTTGCGGAATAGGCCATACCAAGTCTTGTCCACCACGTAAATTGCCACGTGTCACAGCGCCGAAGCCATAGAATGACAAATCATGCTGCATACGTTTCTGAGCATTCTCAAACTCATTCCAACGATACAGATCGGCAAAGCGCAAGTCTTCAAAAGCCAGTTCCACGCGACGTTCGTGACGCACAATGGCACGCAACTCTTCCTGCGTCAGATTGGTTCCTTCCACATCTTCCACAGCAGGCATACCTACACGTGCACGCACCTCATTGATATATCGTGTAACTTCAGACTGCGGGTAACCACCTTTCTCAATCATTGCTTCAGAAAGAGACAACAACACTTCCGCATAACGAATAATGTAGAAGTCAAGACTTCCGTCATATTCGTTGGCCGTATCTTCAGGAGTATACCATTTGCGGATACAGGCAGTAGAACTAGCCGGCAAATTATTGGTATAAAGTTTGCCGTTCCATTCCATACCGGGCAACATCAATGTGCCTTTCATACGAGGGTCACGGTTTTCATAACGTCCCATATCAGGGTTTTCCTTTGTATGTGCACCTGACTCCAAGCTGCCTTTAAACAGAGGCGACTTATCAATCGGCAGTCCGTCTATGCAATAAAAGTCATCACAAAGATTCATTGTACCTTCAATGGCATTCATCGGACCCGACCAGCAAACACCGAAGCAACTGCCCTCGCCCAGTCCGGGACCTTTATAGTGAACACTCAACAAGACTTCCGCCGCTGTCTCATTTTTCTCTTTAAACAAATCGGCAAAATTAGCAGCATAATCAGAACCATCTCCCGACTTAAATAACTGCACCTTACCTATCACATTCTGATAAGCAGCTATCGCATCATCCCAGCGCTGATTAAAGAGAGCGATACGTCCCATAATGGCATACGCCGCTTCTTGAGTCATACGTCCTGTTTTGGCTTTGCCAATCACCGGAATTTTAGGAATCCATGTTTTCAAATCTTCCAATACAGACGAAACGATCTGTGCACGTTCCGTTTTCGGAGCCTGAGCCTCAGCCAGAGTAAGCGGTTTTGTCAAATAAGGAACATCACGGAACACTGAGGTCAAGTTGCAGTACATCAATGCCCGCAAAGCAATGGCTTCTGCTTTATAACCATCTATCTTGTCCGCTTCCATCGGAACACGGTCTATGTTATCAATCAACATATTGCAACGCTTAATCACTTCATAATTAGCATTCCAGTACATTGAAAAACATTCGTCCGTTGTAGATGACGTACATTTGGAAATTGTACTTCCCAACATCCAGTCTCCCCACGTATGGTCTCCATTATCCGTACAAGTCTCACGACAGAGGAAACCATAATTCCAACCGTCGATATTATCGTCATACAGATTTCTGCTCTGCATAGCATCATAGCAGGCAGTCAGAGCCATCAAAGCGTCCGACTCAGTTTGCCAATAGGTACTCTGTGAAGGTTGGTTCGGAGAATCTGTCTGCAAAAAACTGTCCGAACAGGCACCGGTAGTCAACAAAGTACCGGACAATAATAAAATCTTGAATATATTTTTTGTATTCTTTACCATAATCTGTATCCTCCCTATTATTAGAATTGAACATTTAAACCAAATGAATAAGTGCGCATATTGGGATGCACGTCATTTCGAGCATCACCTGATGTCTTTTCAGGATCCCAGTTCTTCAATGAAGTAAACGTCAGAAGATTAGTTCCTGCAAAATAAACACGGATACTGGAAACACCAAGTTTTGTCAGTCCGGGCTGGCGGAAAGTATAGCCGAACTCAAGATTCTTCAAGCGTAAATAACTGGAGTTCTCCAACCAGAATGATGAGTATTGGTCATTGATTGTATTACCCAAAGCAGGCATTGAACCATTTATATTTTCGGCTGAGTAACGATCCAACCAACGGTCAGTGAAGTTACCGCGAATATCTGTGGTTGTCTCCCAACTATAACGATAAATTCCTGCAACTCCCTGCCAGAAAGTAGACAAATCAAAATTCTTCCAAGAAGCACCCAAATTGAAACTGTAAGAGTATTTAGGAAATGGATTACCGATAATGTCACGGTCTTCGGCTGTTATATTACCGTCATCATTCAGGTCAGCATACATAATATCGCCCAGTTTTGGAGCTACACCGTTTTGTTTTATCACTTCACCTTTTGAATTAGTGCGCTGCAAGTCAGCTTCTGTACGGTAGATGCCGATAGATTTATATCCAAAATAAGCTCCGATAGGCTCACCTACCCGATTGATTGAATTACCGCTAATGGTTTCTTTCAAACCACCCATTTCAAGAATTTCATTGTTTACATGAGAAATATTAAAACCTGCATTCCAAGACCAGTCACCTTTACTGTCCGAATAGTTCAGGTTCCATTCCCAACCACGATTACGTACGGCTCCCACATTCTGATAAGGAGCAGAAAGAGAACCGAGGAAAATGCCCGGCATGGACAAACGCATCAAAATATCAGATGTCTTTTTATCAAACCATTCGAACGTGGTTTGCACTCTGTTATTAAAGAAGCCGAGGTCAATGGCAACATTGACTGAACGGGTTGTTTCCCATTTGATATTTTCATTGGGAACAGAGGTCTGCACCATACCCGCCTGCTTGTCTGCATTCTGATCGAAAAAGTAATTGCCACTGGCGCCCAATGTAGCTGCATACGCATAATTACCTATTTCCTGATTTCCCAACTTACCCCAAGACAAACGCAACTTTCCGAGTGACAACTCTCTGAAGTCTTCCATAAATTTTTCGTTTGAGAATACCCAACCTGCCGATACAGACGGGAATGTGGCATAACGATTGGCTTTAGGCATACGTGAAGAACCATCGTGACGGATATTGAATTCAAACAAGTAACGTTCTCCATAGCTGTAATTCAAACGGCCGAAGAAAGATTGTAGTTTATATTCTTCCGAATTTCCTTTGGCACTCGGATTAATTGTACCACCATTGAGTTCATAGATATTTTCGGTGGGAAATCCTTGGATAGCTGCTGTTGTCGTATAATAACGTGAACCGATAATTGAATGTCCCAATAATACACTAATATTATGTTCATTGAATTGCTTATTATAAGTAAGCAGATTTTCATTTGTCCATGTTGCATTTCTATACCAATAGTCACTTGATTGGTTAGTGGCACCCTCTACCTTCTTCACATTACCCTCAGCGTCATAACGAGCCGGAGACTTGGGATTGTATGATTTCGTTGCATTCAGGTCGAACGCATAAGCGAAATTTGTCTGGAACTTTAATCCGTCTATCAAATCAATTCCGGCAAATGCCTTACCGTTAAAACGCCAATATTCGTTAGAACGATACCCCAAAGACATCAGTTCCACCGGGTTTTTCACATCCTCTGCATTAGTCATCGATCCGTCCACGTATCCGTAGTGTCCGTTAGAGTACATCACCGGAACGGTGGGACGAGTAAACCATGAAACAAAGCGCATAATACCACCTTCACCAGAAGGAGCTACAGCAGGAGCCGTTACATCATTCTTATTACCGGACAAATTCAAACCAAAAGTAAAACGTTTGTAACGCGTATCCACGTTTGAACGAAAAGATATACGCTCCACACCTGTTTTCATCATAATACCATCTTGATTGGAGTAAGCTACAGAAGTCATGAAATGTGTATTTTCACTACCACCCGATACAGACAGATGGTGTTGATGCATACTGGCATTACGCAATACAGCATCCAGCCAGTTAGTGTTTGCATAATGGTCAGGATCGGAACCATCCTGCAATTTCTGTAAAGCCTCTTCTGAAAAAGTACCCGCTTTGACTTCATTTCTCATCAATGCCCAATTATAGCTGTCGATATAATCGGGAACGATACCCGGAGTCTGCAAGGTATAACTTCCTGAATAAGAAACCTTCACCTTACTTGATGCTTGCCCACGTTTAGTAGTTATCAAAATAACGCCATTGGCTGCACGAACACCGTAAATAGCAGCCGAAGCCGCATCCTTCAAAACAGAAATACTTTCGATATCAGCAGATGGAATTTCCGCAATTTGAGAAATAGAACCTTCTATTCCGTCTATCAATACCATCGGATTGTTATTGCCGAATGTACCGATACCACGGATACGTATTTCGGGGTTGTCATTACCAGCTTGTGCACCGTTTTGAGTCAATACCAATCCTGGCAAGCGCCCCTGCAACAAAGTGGTGGTATTGGCCACCGGAATATCCTGAATATCTTTGGCTGACACAGAAGAGACAGACCCCGTCAGATTGACCTTCTTTTGGGTAGCATAACCAACCACTACTACTTCGTCCAGTTTTTCCGAATCTTCTTCCAATACGATTTTAAAGTTTGTTTTAGTACCAATGGAAAGAATCATATCCTTATAACCCAAAAAACTGATAACTAAAGACTGAGAAGGATCAGCCTTTAACCGAAATGCTCCTTCCATATCAGTTATCACACCTTGTGTTGTACCTTGTATGAGCACATTAGCACCTATGATAGGTTCACCTGCCACATCATACACCTTACCTGTTATTGTCTGTTCCTGCGCATTTACCGTAAATGTGAACAGCATTAGAATGCTCACCAAAAACATACGGAATAATTTTTGCATTTGTCCATTCATAATATTTAAATTAATGATTATAGGTTTTTATATTAGATTTTGAGAGATTCAAATAGATTGACTTCAGACAGTTTTACTCCCACTGATAGTGTCTCACCCAATCAACTTCCATTTCTACCGGTAAGTCAGTCGGGTCTACCGCTCCTACCCAAGTACCGCCCAACTGCATATCAATCAACAAATATTGTGCAATATCGAAAGGGAACTGGCCTTCCTGTTCCGTTTCTATTCTCGGATAAGCAAAATGACGTTTGCCATTGATATGAAAAACCAGACTGTCCGGCCAGAAGTCCACACCATACACATTGAAGTCGTCACGGTTAATGGGAGCAATACCTCCATGAGGCGGATTATTCTCAATACCCAATGTATATGTATAATGTGAGTGTACCGTCTGATAGGCAATAGAATCATTATTCAAACGCTCCATTATATCCACCTCACCCCCTGTAGGCCAATGGTACTTATCCGTCTCATAAGGCAAAGTCCAAATAGCAGGCCATGCTCCACGCGCTCCATGCAGCTTGGCACGTACCTCAATGCGTCCGCGATGAAAAGCATGTTTGCCTTTCGTCCATACACCTCCGGTCAGATAAGCGGCTGTATCCGCCTCTCGGTTATCATTTACAATACCTTTTAGGATGAGAAGTCCGTTACGCATTTCATAGCAACGGTCATCGAAAGATTGTGTGTTCTGCCAGTCTGCCCTGCCCCGAGGGATACGGCTCCATACTGTGGTATCCAGTTCCATACCGTCAAAGTTCTCTTCCCACACCAATTTCCATCCGGGCTTATGGCTGCAAGAGAGCATAACGAAGACTGTAAACAATAAAAGCATAATTTTTTTCATAATACTTTAATTTAGATTCACAAATTATCACTTTATAAATTATGGAACAAACGTAGCTGTTTTGTACCAAAAAGGACTCAAAAATCGTATCAAACGAGTCAAATCTTGTCCAAACCTTCCATTATTCACCTCTAAGGCACCCTTTTCCACAAAAAATCAGAAGAGGATGATTGCACAACTGAAAGAAAAATGTATTTTTGCCTAAAAATACAGTGACCATGTATCGGACCTTAATTATTATACTATTCCTGTTTTTTGGAAAAACCGTTTCTGCAACCAACCACAACACCGGTTATTCATTTACCCAACTTTCCATACAGCAAGGCCTCTCCCAACCGACCGTGCAATCAATCTTATTGGATGAAAGGGGAACGCTATGGATAGGAACTAAAAATGGATTGAACATTTATACTCAAGAAGGATTAAAAACGTATCTTCATCATTCAGAAAACCCATATTCTCTGCCCGGCAACTATATCAATCATATTGCCGAGGACTCTATCGGCAACATTTGGGTAGCTACCCAAAAAGGATTGAGTATGTATAATTATGAACAGAACAATTTCACAACTGTTACCCCCGACGCAATGTATTCTTCCATTTGTGTAAAAGGGGGCATCTGGTTTGGCGGCGATAATACCATCTGCTATTACGATTATAAAGACAAAACGCTGAAAAATATCCCGATAAAGAAAGAAGATAAAGAAGCCAACCCGGTAGACTACAGAGTGCAAAAAATGCTCTACCTCGAAAAAGACAAGATACTGATAGGCACACGGAGAAAAGGAATGTACCTATATGATTGCCGCACACAACAGCTAACCGACTTCATTTCGGACAAGCAATATCTGCTTACGTCACTCTACATCACTGCAGACAAACACATCTATGCAGCCTTTTACGGACATGGTTTATACTATTATGACTCCAATGGAAATATGCAGGGACATTATGATAAAAGCAATTCACAGTTACAAAACAATTATATCCTCGACATAACGGAACATAACGGATACTTATGGTTGGCAACAGACGGAAGCGGAATATTCATGCTTGCCCCCCAATCCCACCAATTTTCCCAATTATATCACATTGTCGGTGACTACTCCTCTCTGCCTGTCAATTCCATTACCGTATTATATAAGGATAAAGAAGACGAACTATGGGCAGGAAGCGTACGTGGAGGCATATTCAGTATCAAAGAAACTTATATAAAGACTTATAAAGATGTAGCTTTAGGCAATACCAATGGACTGAGTGAAAAATCGGTCATCAGCCTTTATGAAGAAAAAAACGGTAATCTATGGATAGGAACCGACGGAGGAGGAATCAATCTGTATGATGCGCGAACCGACAAGTTTACTCATTTTCCATCCACCTATGGAGATAAGGTCGTTTCCATTTCGGGATTTTCCGAGAACGAACTATTAGTGTCCCTCTACACGAAAGGACTATTCACATTCAATAAACAGACAGGAACCTACCGCCCTTTCATTATTGTAGATCAAGCTACAAACTATAAAGAATGCTTTTACGGTTATCTTCCACTGGCCAATCAGGTGGCAAACGACAAAATATATATCATCAGTAGTAACGCTTATGCTTATCACACCCCTACCCGCACATTTACCCGAATGTGGATGGATAAGGAATACGACCTGTCAAATGACGCTCTGTGCCTTTCCTACTCCAACGACAAATTCTCGCTGTTGAAGTGCGCCAACCAAGCTTTCATCGTCAACCAGAAAAATGACAGTATCAAACTCCTGTTTGAATTGGACAAAAAAGAAACAATCACGTCAATGTCTTATGACGGTGACCGCATGATATGGATCGGCACAGACAAGGGGCTAGGCTGTTTCGACATGGAAAGAAAAGAGTACCACATTATCCATACCAAATTATTCAATAACATATCTTTTCTGACAACTGATGGCAAAGGACGGTTATGGATTTGCGCCCAAAATATGCTGTTTTCATACATCATCAAAGAAAACAAATTTACCCTATGGAATAGTTCCGACGGTTTTCCGTCCAATGAAATCCTGTTTGCCTATCAAAAGCCTTTCAACCGTGATTTCATCTATTTGGGAGGAGCTGAAGGATTAGTCAAAATCAATACAAATATCCCTTATTCCGAAGTAAAGACACCGGAAATATATTTATCCGATATTCTCTTCAATGGCAGCCCTTATATAAAAGAGCTCCAAAACAATACAATCGAGATTCCTTGGAATTACAATTCACTCTCGGTCCATTTTCGAATAAAAAAGAAAGATATTTTCCAAAAGAACCTGTTGCGATATACGGTTTCAGGCCGGGGAAATCAAGAAATAGAATCATACGACCCATTCTTGAATCTGTCCTCCTTATCGCCGGGAAAATATGCGATATGGGTGTCATGCAATATGAAAAACGGAAACTATACCACTCCTAAACGCCTGGTTGACATCATCGTTACACCTCCATGGTACAAGACCGGATGGTTTATAAGTATAATTATCCTCATTTTCATATCTGTAACCACAAGTACAGGATATATCATTTTCCGACGGAAAGAGCAAAGCATGAAAGGCAGTATGAGCCATTTTCTACAAGCTATCCTGAATGATATTCTAAAAAATAAAGAAGAAAAGTTTCAAGCAACAGAAGAAGAACTTCAAAACACTACTGTTCCATTAACAGTCTTATCGGAACAAGTGAAAGAAAATAATAACGAACCGACGCAACAGAAGCAAACTGTTACTAAAGAGGATGAAGATTTTATTGATAAACTAAACAAACTCATCAATGACAATATGGCAGGTGAAGAACTCTCTATCAAATTCCTGACCGATAATATGGCTATGAGCAGAGCCTCTCTTTATCATAAGGTAAAAACACTGACAGGACTGGGTGTGAATGACTACATAAACCGATTACGTATAGAGAAATCAGTATACCTACTCACAAATACCAATCTCAATATCAATGAAATATCCTATGAAGTCGGGTTTACATATCCCCGTTACTTCAGTACCTCTTTCAAGCAAATAAAAGGGATGACTCCCACACAGTTTAAGGAAGAAAAGAAAAAGAACAATGCCGACTCAAAATAAAAAAGAGCGATTTTCGGTCGCTCTTTTACACATATATTATATATACAATCGCCATTAACAAGCCTTGAAACTCATATCCAATCCTTTCACAGAATGGGTCAATGCTCCGAATGATATAAAGTCTACCCCTGCCTGTGCATAAGGTAACATCGTCTCATAAGTGATGCCGCCGGAAGACTCCGTTTCACAACGTCCACCTACAATCTCTACTGCCTTACGTGTGTCTTCAGGAGTAAAGTTATCAAACATAATACGGTCTACCCCTTCTGCCAATGCCTGATTCAGTTCATCAAAATTGCGAACTTCCAGTTCTATCTTCAAGTTTTTGCCTTTGGCCTTACAATATTCTTTAGCACGAGTAACCGCATTGTGTATGCCCCCTGCAAAGTCCACATGATTGTCTTTCAACAAAATCATGTCGAACAAACCGATACGGTGATTGCATCCTCCACCTATCTTTACAGCCATTTTCTCCATAATACGCATACCCGGAGTAGTCTTACGGGTATCAAGGACACGAGTTTTGGTACCTTCCAACTTTTTCACATATTTATGGGTCATAGTAGCAATGCCGCTCATACGTTGCATGATGTTCAGCATCAAGCGCTCTGTCTGAAGCAAGGACTGAACTTTACCTTCAACCACCATCGCCACATCACCCGGTTTCACGTGACTTCCGTCCTGAATGAATACCTCTACCTTCATGGTAGGATCAAAACGATGGAATACCTCCTTAGCTACATCAATACCAGCCAATATGCCTTCCTCCTTAATCAATAATTTTGATTTGCCCATAGCATCCGCAGGAATACATGACAAGGTAGTATGGTCTCCATCACCTATATCTTCGGCGAAAGACAGGTCTATCAGTCTGTCTATCAAATCTTTTACTACTAATTCATCCATTGTGTTATTGTTTTTTTGTAAATTGATAGGCAAAGGTATAGATTTTCCCTATTTTTGCAAAGTAAACCGAAGAAAGATATGAAACTTGAAAACGAAAAAGCACTTATAAGAACAATAGCCGAAGGAAACACCAAATCTTTTGAAGTGCTTTTCTATTCTTATTATCCTCGTTTGAAAGGTTTCATCTGCGACTTATTGCAATCACCGGAAGAAGCTGAAGACATTTCTCAAGATATTTTTACTACTTTATGGCAAAACAGAACATCCCTTGATAAAATAGACAATATAAGCGCTTATTTATTCCGCATCGCCAAGAATGCCGTATATCGGCACATCGAACGAAACATGCTATTCAAAAATTATCAGCAAAAACAAACCGAATCTACTCCAAATGTAATTGAAGATAATGAAATTTATAAATATATTGATGCTAAAGAGTTAGAGCTGCTGATAACAATTGCCGTGGAAAGAATGCCACCACAACGCCAAAGAATTTATAAAATGAGCCGCGAACAAGGAATGAGCAATGATGAAATAGCAGCATCTTTATGTATCAATAAACGAACAGTTGAAAACCATCTGACTCAAGCGTTAGCAGATATCCGAAAATTATTATCACTGATTTTAATTATATTTTTTTAAGTTACGACTGTGTGTTTGATTAGTCTCACGTATCTTATATACCAGAACCTATCAAAAACACGTATATGTCAAATGCATATAAAATAATACATTATTTCATTTCCGGCGCATCCAGCCGAGAAATGAAAGAAAAAGTATGGAAATGGCTTATTGATTCACACGGACAGCCGGAGAAAGAAGCCGCATTAAAACAAGTGTGGGATGAATCCAGCTACAAAGCAGATCAAAGCACTGCTGAGTCTTATCGTAACTTCTGCCGCAAAGCTGCCTTAGTGCCTCCTTCCAAGATAACTCATAACCGTTTCTATAGAATTATACGGGCGGCTGTCGTCCTGCTTATTCCATTATTTTCCATGCTAGCTGCTTATCTATACACAGATACCTATACCAAGAACATAGAACAAGTAGAATATCTGGTACCTCAAGGCAAAAAACATGAAATTATATTGCCCGACGGTTCGCATGTTTACTTAAATGCCGGAACACTATTAGTTTACCCTAAGAAATTCATCGGCAAAATGCGTACAGTATATCTAATGGGAGAAGGGAATTTTCATGTGAAGAAAGACCAAAAACATCCTTTTATTGTAAAGACGTCCTCACTAAAGATTAAAGTACTTGGCACAAAATTCAATGTATGCGCTTACGGAAATGAAGACAAGACCGTAACGACTTTGGAATCAGGATCGGTCATGATTCAAAAACCTACAGAAGAACCAATCACTATTCTCTCTCCCAACGAACAACTAGAATATCACAATACAACAGGAGAGTTTCAAAAGAGAAAAATTGATGCTTCCATTTATTCAGGATGGACCAAAGGAGAGTTGAATTTTGTATCCCAATCCTTAAAAGAAATCGTCAAATCATTAGAACGGACTTATAATGTCCACATATTACTTCCACCGACATTGAATACAACAGACCTATATACAATAAAATTCAAGCATCAAAGTAGTATCAATGATGTACTGAACATTATCACAAAAACCATAGGCAATCTGTCATACACAATAGAAGATGATAATATCATATTAGAATATTTACCTAAAAAGAAAGGAGGAAAATAAAAAGAAAAAGGAACCGGAAAATAGCGAGTAATCCGGTTCCCGAAATCAATCAAAATCACTTCATTTAAACATTTCAAGACACTTAAATTTAGTATTAATGATTAATTCACAAAATTATGAAATTTAGAAACTTATCGTGGCTAAACACACCCGTAAAAATTCATAAATTTTATGTATTGCTGTTGGCTTTATGTTTTTATAACATTGCATTCGGACAAAATCAACCTGTAACGGTATCAGTAAAAAACCAACCGCTACTAAAAGTTTTTGAAAGTATTGAAAAACAAACCAAACTCAGCATCGCATACAATCAAACAAAGTTGAATGTCAATCAAAAAGTAACGGTTGATTTCAAAAACGAAAGTACGGCAACTGTTTTGAATGCAGTTCTTAAAAATACCGGATTCTCTTATAGAACCGAGGGGGGACATATTATCATCATTCCCCAACCCGCTTCTGTTACAAACGGAAAACAGGAAAATTCCGCTCCTAAGAAAAAAATTCAAGGAATCATTACCGATACCAAAGGTGAAGCATTAATTGGAGCTAACGTTCAAGTAATCGGCAGCCAATTGGCCACCATAACCGATGTAAATGGAAATTTCTCTATGGAAGTGCCTGAAAACGGACAATTATCTGTTTCGTATATAGGTTATCAACCAATAGAAATCAGCCTTAAAAATAAGTCAACCTTCCATATCCAATTGAAAGAAGATACCCAATTAATGGACGAGGTAGTAGTTATCGGTTTCGGAACCCAGAAAAAAGTAAATATGACCGGTGCGGTGAGTGCCGTCAATATGAAAGAGTCTTTGGGAGACCGCCCTATATCCAATATAACCGCTGCCTTACAGGGGGTAGTCCCCGGCCTGAAAATTGAAGCAACAACAGGTACTCCGGGCGAAGACATGTCCTATAATATCCGCGGTACGACCTCTATCAACGGCGGTTCTCCACTCGTCTTGGTAAACAACGTTCCAATGGACATAAATATGATTGATCCTCAAGATATTGAGTCCGTTTCTATTTTGAAAGATGCAGCCTCTGCCGCTATCTACGGAGCCCGTGCTGCCTTTGGCGTCATATTGATTACCACTAAACAAGGAAAAAAAGACACCAGACCTCAATTCAATTACAATAACAATTTCTCTTTCTCTACCGCACTAGAGCTACCCCAAAAGGCCAGTCCGTTAGAATCGGTGTTGGCATATAAAAAGATGGGATGGGAAAACGATACATACGTGGACGGAAAGAATATCACCCAATGGGAAAAATACATCACGGACTATAATGCAAACCCTGCCAAATATCCGAACGGATATATCTATGATGAACAGGGAAATTTATTCCTGATGCGTGAAAATGATATGTTTGATGATATGATGGACAATTTTGGCTTCATGCAGAACCACAGTTTTTCTGTCTCCGGCGGCAGCGAAAGAACAAGTTACCGTATGGGACTCGGCTATACCGGTGAAGATGGCATACTTATCACAGACAAGGACAAATTCAACCGTGTCAATTTCTCCAGCTTTATCAGTGTGGATGTAAACAAATGGCTTACCACACAGCTTGACGTCCGTTATGCCAATTCCAATCAGTACAAAGTGGAACAAGGTGGTAGAAACGGTGTGTGGGGAAGCGCTATGGCATTGCCATCATATCAAAATATTTCACCTTATGAAGTCGACGGTATCACCTATCCTGCCGAAACTTCAGCTACTTATGTACGGTATGGTGAACCGCGTAATATCAAAAAAACCGATATGCGTGTATTAGGACGTGTCATTATATCCCCTCTTAAAGGTCTAAAGATTACAGGTGAGTATACTTACAACCGGACTACGAAATACAATAAATTTTATGCAAACAAATATCAGTACGTAGGATTTAATTTCACCGGTATCTTGAACAGTGTAGAAAACACCAGATATGCACTGACTCAGGATTTTACAAACTATAATGCCATCAATATCTTTGCTAATTACGATTTCTCGATAGGGAAACACAATATAAGCGTAATGGGCGGATTCAATCAGGAAGAAAGCCATTATGAATCCCAATGGTCGGAAAAGACTGACGTGTTGCTGAGCAATCTGCCCTCTTTGTCAGGTGCCACCGGCACGGCCTCCACTACCGATAAGTTTGAGGAATATGCCATCCGAGGAATGTTTTACCGCATCAGTTATAATTATAATGACAGATATATGTTCGAAGCTAACGGACGCTATGACGGAACATCTCGTTTCCCGAAAAACAATCGTTTCGGATTCTTCCCATCTTTCTCAGCCGGCTGGCGTATCTCGGAAGAAAACTTCATGAAGGGCAGTAAAGGAATTATTTCCAACTTGAAATTACGAGCTTCTTATGGTTCCATTGGCAATCAGATTTTATTAGACGGCAATGGCAACCCCATCAATTATCCATATATCCCGGACATGGCTCCTTACCTGAGTAACTGGTTGGTGGATGGGAAAAAGACTACCACTCTGAAAGCACCGCTCATGGTCAGCAGTTCTTTCTCTTGGGAAAAGGTATACACTTTGGACTTCGGCATTGATTTCGGACTTTTCAATAATCGTCTGAATGGTACTTTTGACTGGTATCGACGCGACACAAAAGACATGCTTGCTCCCGGCATGGATTTACCTTGGGTAGTCGGAGCCAGTGCTGCCAAACAAAATGCAGCCAATCTGAGAACCTATGGTTGGGAGTTGGAACTCAGCTGGCGCGACAGAATCAAAGACTGGAGTTACCATATCGGATTCAATCTTTACGATTCGCAAAGCGAAATTACCAAATATAACAATGAAACCAACTTGATAGGTGACAAAATCTATCGAAAAGGTATGAAACTGGGTGAAATATGGGGATATGTAACCGACCGTTTTTATACAGAAAATGATTTTAATGCTGACGGAACGTTGAAACAAGGTATTCCTATCCCTCATGGAGTTGGAAAAGTATATCCGGGCGATGTGTTATACAAGAACTTTGATGACGACCCCACAGAGATATACAGTGGAGCCGGAACAGCAGACAATCCGGGTGACCAACGAATTATTGGCAATTCTACTCCACGTTACCATTACGGTATCACTGCCGGAGTAGGTTGGAAAGGCTTTGAACTTACTGTTTTCCTACGCGGAGTGGGCAAACGCGACTACTGGCGTAGAGACCAGATAGCATGGCCCACAGGAAGTTGGGGAAGCTTGTTCAAAGAAACACTGGATTTCTGGTCGCCGGAAAATACGAATGCTTTCTATCCGCGCGTATACGCCAATAATGGGGTAAACACGGATAAAAACCATTGGGTACAAAGCAAGTATCTGGCAGATGCATCCTATCTGAAATTACAGAATATCACCCTGTCTTATACGTTACCCAAAGCATGGTGTACAAAAGTGCATTTTGACCAGATTAAAGTTTTTGCTACAGGAGAAAACCTCTATACATGGGATCACCTTCCCGAAGGACTTGAAACAGATATGTTAACCAAAGGCGCTTGGGAATATCCTTTTATGAGAAAATTCTCTTTCGGTATTAATGTAACATTCTAAATCCAGATAAATTATGAAAAATTATACACTTATACTATGTATGTTTCTACTCTCCGGCTGTCTGAACAATGATTTTATGGAGAGGTATCCGTTGGGAAATCCTACAGCAGAAACAGCTTTTGTCTCTTACGACAATTTCAAGGCATACGCATGGGGACTGTATGAAACATTTCCCGCATTAGGATATGGCTCTGAGAATGCCACAGATGACATTTCCTACAATCAAACCCGAGAAACCAGTGAAACCGGTTGGATTAGAGGTATCGTTACTGTTCCTGATAAAAAAGAAAATACTTCATGGGAATATTACAGTTTCATCCGCCGCGTTAATTTAATGCTCGACCACATAGACGGTTCACAAATGACCGAAGCAGAAAAGGCCCATTGGCGCAGTGTAGGATATTTCTTCCGCAGCTACCGTTATTTTTCATTGTTATGCGACTATGGTGGTGTACCTTGGATTGACCATGTATTGAGTGACAGTGAAACTGACCTGATACAAGGACCGCGAGCATCCAGAGATGACATAGCCAAACATATCCTGGAAGATTTGCAATATGCCGAACAAAACATCAATGTGAACGGTGACGGAGAAAACAGCATAACCAAAGCCGTGGTACAAACTTTCATGTCACGCTTCTGTCTGTTTGAAGGCACATGGCGGAAATATCACGGTCTGAATGATGCAGAAACCTATTTAAAGGAATGCAAACGCGTATCTGCCGAAGTGCTCCACACCTATCCGAATGTATGCGATAATTATGATGACTTATTCTGTTCATTGGACTTAAGTGGTGTACCGGGAATTATTTTGTATAAACCTTATTCCAATGCAGAAAACGTGGTTCACGCAGTCAGTATCGGAGGAACCACTGCCACTTCTTTCTATAACCCCACCCGTGACTTAGTGGACAGTTACCTGTGTAGCGATGGAAAACCGCGCTGGAACAGTCCTTTGTTCTTGAGTGACAAAGATATATATGAAGAGTTCAGCAATCGCGACCACCGCTTGTGGTTGCACGTCACCCCGCCTTATAACATTGACCGTTCCGAATCAACAACAGCTTGGGACAACAAATGGAAATTCACTGACAATCCGAAAGACAGAAGTTTCATTGACAGTTTGAATATCAGATTAGGAATAGGATATGGCAGCAGCAAGGAAAGACAAAAAACATTGCCGTTCCGTCAGGGTTTCAGCGGAGGTATTTTAGGCGCTGTTCCTCATTATGATTTCTATTTGAATAACCAGCCTTGGTACAAATCGGCTTTCGGATACAATAACTGGAAATATTTCTGTACTTATCTGGAAGTGGGAAGCGCACGTAATGAAGAAACCGATATGCCTATCTTCAGAGTGGAAGAAGTGATGCTGAACTACGCCGAAGCAATGTGCGAACTGGGAGAATTCACCCAGTCAGTTGCAGATCAAACCATCAACAAGTTGCGTCCTCGTGCTAATGTTGCTCCGATGAAAGTGTCCGAAATCAATGAGTCTTTCGATCCGAAACGTGACCTTGGCAATCCGGCTTACAGTGGCGATTATGCCGTCAATCCTCTGCTATGGGAAATACGCCGTGAAAGACGTATTGAACTATTTTCCGAAGGATTCCGGTTCAACGATTTAAGAAGATGGAAGAAATGTCACTATGCCATGAAGAAAAAACTGGGACAATATGTGCGTAAGGCAGACTTCCCGGCCGGAACAAATGTGACCATCGACGGTGGCGGAAACGAAGGTTATTTGGAGTTCCATCCGCAACCCACCCAGCTTTGGCCGGAATATTATTACCTCTATCCGATACCACGTCAGGAACGTGTTCTGAATCCTCAACTCGAGCAGAACCCGGGCTGGAATGACGGAGTAGGTAAATAAACCGTAAATATCAATTCCAAGAAAGGATGTGTCAAGATTTCAATTTTACTTTTGACACATCCTTCTCCAACAAAAGCAACAACTCAATCAGACTATTTATACCTATATATCCATATTACCTAAACAAACCTGTTATGATAAACAAATCATCCATTATCTTTTTGATATTACTCTTCTGCCGTGCACTGACCTGCCAGGGACAGGTGATTATCCCTTCCCCTCAACAGATAACTCTGACAAAAGGTTGTTTCAGTATAAAAGACAAGGGGGTGACAGTGTATGCAGAAGATTCAACAGCGACTTACCTATCCCTGCTTATTGACGAGGTAGTTCCCCACATTCAAATGTGCGATGCAAAAGAAAAAGCCGACTTGTGCTTCGTTCGCAATCCCGCTTGCCCGCCCGAAGGCTACACCCTGCACATCACACCCGACAATATAAAAATAGAAGCCGCCGACAATGCCGGATTTACTTACTCCGTGCAAACGTTGCGCCAGTGGGTACAAACGGGCCCCGACGGAGAAATCTTATTCCAATGTGTCGACATCGTGGATGCGCCGCGCATCAAATGGCGCAGCTTCATGCTCGACTCCGGCCGTCAATACCAATCACCAGCCACCATCAAGAAATACATCGACATGGCCTCACTCCTCAAGATGAATTATTTCCACTGGCATCTGACCGAAGGACTTGGCTGGCGTGTCGAAATCAAACAATATCCGTTGCTGACTCAAAAAGGAGCATACGCCGCCGTTGGGGAAGAACAACAGGGACTCTACAGCCAAGAAGAAATCAAAGCCCTTGTGGACTATGCCGCCGCACGCAATATCACGATTGTCCCCGAAATAGACATGCCCGGACATGCCGAAGCCGCACTCCACTCCTACCCAGAATTGGGGTGCTTCAACCGCCCTGTCGAAATTCCCAAACTCGGCTTTACTCCAAACATTTTTTGTGCAGGGAAAGAAAATACATTGCAATTCCTCAAAAACGTATTAGACGAAATATGCACCTTGTTCCCCTCGTCTTACATCCATCTGGGAGGAGATGAAGCTCCCAAAGACAATTGGAACAAATGCCCGGACTGTCAAAAAAGAATCACCGACTTGGGTCTGAAAAACAGCCATGACCTGCAACTGTGGTTTTCGGCACAAATGGCGGAACACTTGAAAAGCAAAGGAAAAAAAGCTATCTTTTGGGGAGATGTGGTTTATAATGACGGCTATCCGTTGCCCGACAACATCGTGATACAATGGTGGAACTATCGCGGACACAAAGATTTGGCACTCCGCAATGCCCTCCGCCATCATTATCCCGTCATTTGCAGTACCAACTACTACACCTATCTCAATTTTCCACTCACTCCCTGGAAAGGATATGAGCAGGCCCGCACCTTCGATTTAAAGGATGTCTATATGAACAATCCCTCCTACAAAGCCACACAAGAAAGCAATCCGCTCATCCGGGGAATGGGATGTGCGCTTTGGACTGATGACGGCGTGAAAGAATACATGATAGACCGCCGGCTGTTTCCACGCATCTTGGCACTGGCGGAACAAATGTGGCACAATGGGCCGTTAATGGATTTTGATGCCTTTTACCAACGTATCCTCCATAAAAAAAAGTGGTTTGAAAACAGAGGTTACGGCTTCGGACCGGCACTGACCGAAGAGACAGACAACAATTATAAATGGGAATAAAAGCTTACTATATCATGAAAAAGGCCAACTTCATATTAGGCATTACCGCACTAAGCGCGATGCCCGCTTTGGGACAAACGGCAAGCAGCCGCCCAAACATAATTTACATCTTGATGGACGACTTAGGATTCGGTGACATAGGCTGCTATGGACAAGAAAAAATAGAGACCCCCCATATCGACCAACTCCGGCAGGAAGGAATGCGCTTCACCCAGCACTACACCGGTTCGCCGGTATCTACCCCGGCGCGGTGTGTCTTGATGACCGGCATGCATTCGGGACACGCACAGATACGCTACAACAACGAAATGGCCTATCGCGGTGCCACCAATGACCACGATTCCATGTTTGTCCACAAAGAACTGGAAGGACAATATCCGCTCAAGGCAAACACCATGACCATCGGGCGGATGATGCAGAACGCCGGCTACACCACCGGATGCTTCGGCAAGTGGGGACTGGGATTTCCCGACTCGGAAGGTACTCCCAACAAACAGGGATTCAACCAATTCTATGGCTACAACTGCCAGCGCCAGGCACACACTTATTACCCCGCTTTCCTTTACAAAAACGAAGAGCGTGTATATCTGAAAAACAAAGTCATTAACCCTCACCTTGCCCGACTGGGAAAAGATGAAGACCCCTACGACCCCCAAAACTATAAAAGATTCGAGCAGGAAGAATATGCCAACGACTTAATATTCGACGAGTTAATGTCCTTCGTGGATGAGAACAAGCAAAAGCCTTTCTTCCTGATGTGGACCACTCCCCTGCCTCACGTCTCACTTCAGGCACCCGAAAGATGGGTTCAACATTATGTCAAGAAGTTTGGCGATGAAGAGCCTTATACGGGAAAAGCCGGATACGGGATATGCCGCTATCCCCATGCCACTTATGCGGCCATGATTAGCTACTTCGACGAGCAAGTGGGCAAACTAATCCAAAAGTTAAAAGCAGAAAACCTGTATGACAACACCTTGATTATTTTTACTTCCGACAACGGCCCCACCTTTAATGGCGGCAGCGACTCGTCGTGGTTCAACAGCGGCGGCTGGTTCAAGTCCGAATATGGTTGGGGCAAATGCTTCCTGCACGAAGGCGGCATCCGCGTCCCGGCCGTCATGGTGTGGAAAGACAAAATCAAGCCCGGTTCGGAAACCGACCATATCTGTTGTTTTCAAGACGTCATGCCGACACTTGCCGAAATAATATCCGTCACTTGTCCGCCCACCGACGGCATCAGTTTCCTGCCTACCCTGCTCGGCAACAAAGCCGGACAAAAGGAACATGAGTATCTTTACTGGGAATATCCCGACCCGAAAATCGGCAATAAAGCCATCCGAATGGGTAAATGGAAAGGAATCATAACCAACATCAGGCAAGGAAACACCGAAATGCAACTCTATGATTTGGATGCAGATCTGCGCGAAGAGCACGACGTGGCAGCACAACATCCCGACATTGTTGCCAAGTTCAGACAGTTGATGGAAGAGTCTTCCACCCCCGACCCCAACAGAGTAGGACTATAAATTTACGACCATGAATACAGCTTTTCACTGCATACTGCCTTTGGCATGCTTCTCCGGCTTGGCCGCCCACGCCGGAGGGCCAAAGCAAAATACGTCCAAGCCCAATGTCATCCTGATTTATGCAGACGACTTGGGATATGGCGACTTGGAATGTTATGGAGCCAAAAACATAGAAACTCCCCACGTAAACCGCCTTGCCTCCGAAGGAATCCGGTTTACGAATGCACATGCCACTGCCGCAACCAGCACGCCGTCTCGTTACTCCCTGCTCACGGGTGAATATGCCTGGCGCAAACCGGGAACGGACATAGCAGCCGGAAACGCGGGAATGATTATCCGTCCCGAACAATACACGATGGCAGATATATTCAAAAGTTCAGGCTATGCCACCGGTGCTTTCGGCAAATGGCATCTGGGACTGGGTGACAAAACCGCACAACAAGACTGGAATGCTCCCCTGCCTACGGCTCTAGGCGATTTAGGATTCGATTATTCTTATATCATGGCTGCCACCGCCGACCGTGTGCCCTGTGTTTTCATCGAAAACGGGCAGGTTGCCAACTATGACCCTTCCGCCCCGATAGAAGTCAGCTATACGCACAACTTCCCCGGTGAACCCACCGGAAAGGATAACCCGGAATTGCTATACAACCTGAAACCGAGCAACGGACACAACATGTCCATTGTGAACGGCATCAGCCGCATCGGTTTTATGAAAGGAGGAGGCAAAGCCTTGTGGAAAGACGAAAACATAGCCGACTCCATCACCGCCCATGCCGTCAGCTTCATTGAGCAGCACAAGGATGAGCCTTTTTTCATGTACTTTGCCACCAACGATGTGCATGTCCCCCGCTTCCCACACGACCGTTTCCGAGGAAAGAACCCGATGGGACTGCGCGGAGACGCCATCGCGCAATTCGACTGGACCGTCGGCCAACTGCTGGAGGCACTCGAACGGACCGGATTGGCAGAGAACACACTGATTATCCTGTCGAGCGACAACGGACCGGTAGTGGACGACGGTTATGACGACCAGGCAGAAAAGTTGCTGAACGGACATAAGCCAAGCGGCAACCTTCGAGGCGGAAAATACAGTGCCTTCGAAGGCGGAACACGCGTACCCGTCATCGTTCGTTGGCCCAAGACCATCAGGCAACCGGAAGTTTCGGACGCACTTATTTCACAAATAGATTGGGCGGCCTCTTTAGCTTCGCTGGTCGGGGCACGCCTTCCCAAAGGAAGTGTTCCCGACAGCCAAAACCGAATGAACACGTTGCTCGGAAAGGACAAGACAGACCGCCCGTGGGTAATAGAGCAAGCCTCCAACCATGCACTGTCCGTTCGGACCAAAAACTGGAAATATATCGAGCCCAGCAGCGGAGTGCCATTCATGTATTGGGGGCCCAAAATAGAAACCGGTTATCTGGAAACGCCACAGCTATATAATATGGAACAAGCAGGGGAAAAAGAAAATCTGGCAACGCAGCACCCCGAAAAGGTCTTCGAACTGGAACAAATCCTAAGAGAAGTACGCAAAGAAAACAGATAAGGAATCATAACTCCACTCACAAAAGTCTCCAAACACTTTCCCAAAGATGTCACCATTATTTAGGAAAGTGTTTTTTCATTGCTCAGCAAAGCTACCTTCATCAAAAAATGTCAATCATTCTTTTTTATCAATTGATAGATATAGTAAATATTTTCCTTATTTTTGCATGACAAATCAGAAGATAAACGCATGAAATTTACATTATTAGTCGTAGGACGCACAGTCGAGAAACACTATATCACTGCCATCAATGATTATGTGGAACGTACCAAACATTTTATTTCCTTTGATATGGAGGTTATCCCCGAACTGAAGAACACGAAGAGCCTGAGCATGGAACAGCAAAAAGAAAAAGAAGGCGAACTCATATCGAAAGCATTACAGCCGGGGGATGTAGTGGTACTCCTGGACGAGCATGGAAAAGAATTTCGTTCTGTCGAGTTTGCCGACTGGATGGCAAGAAAAATGCATACGGTAAATAAAAGACTGGTCTTTATCATTGGCGGTCCTTATGGGTTCGCTCCGAAAATATATGATATAGCAAAAGAAAAGATATCACTGTCCAAGATGACCTTCTCTCACCAAATGATACGGCTCATTTTTGTGGAACAACTCTATCGGGCCATGACAATCTTGAACAACGGACCTTATCACCACGAATAAAGAAGCAAATTTATCAAACCTTAAAAATAATATCTATGGCTGAAAACAACACTCCATTAAATATAGAAAAAGTGGTTTCTTTTATCAAAGAAGACATTTTCTCCAAAGAGTATCATTGCCCGTATACAGACGCAGCAATTGTTTTGGAAACTCTCAGAAAGTTACATGAAGAGCATGATTTAAAATGGATTGAACAAGCAGCCCGATATTATGCTTTATATAGCCACAATCTCCTTCAAGACGAAGAAGAGGATCCTCAATATCATCAAACAGCCTACCGGCTATACACTTGGATAAGCGAAGGATCACGCTATCTGCAAACAGTCTACCCTGAACAGTTAGCTGCCAAACGAGAGGAGATGGAGCAATATATAGAAAGTTTACGTGCCAGACGCAATGCGCTGAACCTCATTAAAGACAAGCAGGCAGACTCTTTTATCCGTACAATGCTTTATAAATTGCAAGCAAGTGATTATCTGCTATACGCCTCTCATAAAATAGAAATGTTTCTCTATTTTCTGGCCTATGACAAATCCTTATTGAGAAAGCAATTACCCATAATTGCCGAAACAATCTATCTGCTAAAAAAGAATGGGGTGATAAGCGACAATCACAATGCTACCCTGCAAAACATATTGAAACTGGAAATAGAACAATATGAAATTATTATTTCGGAACTTTGGTATACGAATGCACAATGTGTATTGCAAACAAAGATAGAGGAAGCAATCCATCTCATTGTTTTATCATTGCTCAGCAATAAAGTACCTTTCGAAGAAACCGATAATACCAGAATCCTATCAGCACGCATATACAGATACCTGTCAAGGCTGGACACTCCCTTTAGTTCTCAGCTGAAAAACAAAGCATACACGATGCTCACCGGTGAAAGCTCTTTGGAAAAAAGACTTGACTGGGAACACCTGTTAAACTTCGAGTTGAACCGATTTATAGCTCAAATGGTAAATATACGCATTGACGAGCTTAATATGCCTGCCGAACCGCAAGATAACAAATGGAAACAATATAGCAATGGACATAATACACTGACGCTCGACAAAGACGGATTTACACTCAGTACCCTGTTTCCACATAGCGCACATACATGGAAAGGCAGAAAAGAAAGAGCTGCGTTGATGGAAAACAGAGTTTTTATTGCCTTATTCAGTAAACCTACTTACCTATTCAATAATTGTAAAAGCATTGCCGAACTGCAACTTTACTGGCATCAACTGACGGAAGACTATCCTTTATATGAGTGTAACCAACCGGAGTCTCTTCAAAATAGTTCTATCTTGGAAACTTCTTTCACAGAAACCAAAGATAGCAATACAAAATATCCTTCTGCAAATGAAGAAATTACCATTGGAATTATCGGACCGGACCGCACCAGGCAATATCTGGAAGGAGTCATACTGGATGAACAATACCGAGGAGTGAAGGCTATTCTTCCATTAACACAAATCAATGCCTGTTACTTTTGTATTGAGAACTTTGAAAACTACTTCTCAAGTAATGATACTTATAAAGTAAACGCAGAAAGAAAAAGCAAGGTTGATGATAATACAGCAAAAATGCAG
>ERZ827108.1924-NODE-1924-length-24504-cov-26.107571_pt1 | contig 24504 bp, 18 predicted proteins | sample MGYA00519921_ERZ827108 | MGnify/ENA primary metagenome ERZ827108 (study PRJEB31778, sample SAMEA3449258) | human gut metagenome | biome: human gut; feature: human-associated habitat; material: faeces | place: United Kingdom | collected 2010/2012 ...
TGCGGATTTTGATTTGCCCCAATGTCTCGTGGTTATAGTAGTTTTCGGTGATGACATAGTCATCCATGCCATCGACACTGCCGCCTCTGACCTGATACACACGGTCAGAGGTCAGTTCAAACACGACATTGTACTGGCGGTCATTGAAATACCCGCGCGGGCCCTCGACCTCAACGATGCGGTACTTGCCCAGTGGCAGTTTTTCGGGGGTCTTCATTTCGCCGTTGGAGTCGGTATAGAAAGTGCTGGTCTTTGCCCAAGCATTGCCGGATTTCGGGTCGTTCATCTCCACAAGGGTTTCACGGCCGTCCTCGGTAATGTAGTAAAGGTTGAACGTGGTGTCGGCAATTTTGACAGGTTTTCCCGTCTCTATGTCAATTTTGACAAGCTGCAAGTAACCCTCTAACTCTTCGTCCAGAATGTTGTAGGTCATGTAGCTGTCACTGGGCGTTGTGATGCTGCCGGCAGGCACAGTAAAGCTGCTCTGCGGGCTGGACGCATTGACAGTGACAAGGAACGGTTCAGCCTGAAAAACATCTTTCGGTACGGTGGTTTCCACAACGATGTACTGGCCGTAGGGGAGCCCCTGCACACGCAGGATGCCTTCCACGTTCGTATAAATTTCGGACAGACGGTATTCCTGTGCATTGTTGGTCGGAACCCAGCCGAGGCCTTGCCCATTGGAAAAATCGCAGTCTGCGGTCAAGGTGGCATTGTAGCGGGTGACAGTGGCGGTGTCACTCTCGTACATCGTGGCAACAGCCTGTTCTTCGTCAGAAAAATCGAATTTGAGAGTGTCTTGATTGTAGCTGGATTTACGGTAGGTATCCAAAATGCTGGCGGCATCATAGCTGCCATCGGCATTTTGGATAAATTGGTCTGCCTTACTCAGCAGCGATATGCGATACACTTTGAACCCGGCACCGCCCAGCTTGATGGCAGGGGAGGGCTGTCCGGTGGTGGACACCAGCTTTTGCAGGCTGAACCCGGATTTCAGCACTTCATCCTGCGTCTGGTCTTCGGTGCGGACAACGTAAGTTGATTCATCTGCATAAGTAAGGGACTGATAGTGGTTGACTTCATCACAGAGATAGCCTTTTGCAAAAGACAGGTAGTAGCCGTCATAGGTCTTGCTGCCGTCCAAGGCGCGGCTCTCGGCAACAGCAGAATACTGGTTGCAGTAGACGTAGTCGGTGTACTCTGTGCCGTTGCTGGCAAGAGAAGCATAGCGGCCGGTAGGCTCTAACTTTTTGTTGAGCAGGGGGTACTGGCCGGAGAGGTAATACTGCCCGTTGGAATTCACCGGAATCACGATGCCTGTGGCGCACTCTACAAGGTAATAACGTCCTAAGTAGAGATTAGAAAAAGCCAACTTTCCGTCCTTGATGGCGGCAGAAGCGACGAGATTGTCTTTTTTCAGCACCGGGAGATAATCGGACTTCCATGCGCCGTTGGTAAGCACGGTAGTATGCCAGATAGGGTTGCCGCTGACATCTGTGATTTTGGAGTAATCGATGATGCCGGAAACGCCGTCCGGATGATGAATGTCCTCGGCAGCGTACAGGTCGTACACGGCACCTTCAAGCGTTGAGGCGCCATTACTGCCTGCGGCCAGATACCGGGCGGCATCCAAGTCTGCTTTGGAGAGAGTGATGCTGCCGAGAGTGCGGTCATTCTGCATGGTGACGGAATCAGCGCGCATGGTGTAGAACTTCTCATTGCTGGCGATGTCGGTAGGGTCAGTATTATAGGCTTTGTCGCCGTTGCGGTCACCGAACGTAATGCTAACAATGCCCTCGCCGGTGTCGATAAGGGTGCCGCCCTCATTGGCTGTACCAACGTCGGCGTTGTAATCGGCGTTGCCCAACTGGATGGTCTGACCGTCCAGTGCCTTGGTTATTTCAAAGGCGTAGGCGCGTTTGCCCAACACGGAACCAGCCGTGCCGGGATTGGCTACATCCGTCCAATCGCCGTAGTACCCGCTGGGAGCGCGGCTTTCCATGATGACAAACTTGCCCTCGTTGCGCTGAGTGTAATAGATATTGTCAGAATCGTTGGCATAATTGCTGTGGTTGATGACTTTGTAAGTGCCATCTGACTGGCGCTCAACCTTGTACTGGTTGTACCCACCATTGGGGATGTAGCACTGCCGGACGGTATCCCACTCGAAAATCTCAAACTCGGCATCGCCCTTGATGCGCTGCTTGGTTTCGCTGTCGATTTTGTCAATGCTGACTTTGACCGACCACTCATCGTTTTTCATCTTGTAATCGTTCGAGCTGTTGGCAGGAACCGTAATGGTCTGGTGGCTGCCCAGCGCGCCGGGCGTGGAATCAAAGCCGTGAGGGATGGTGATTTCATCGTAGCTAAACGTAATATTTGCAAGCTGTGCCCGCCCCGAGGCGATGGCGGCATCTACCATACCTTGTGCTTCGTTTTTTAGTTGGTTGATGGCTGCATTTTTGGCAGCCTCGGCAGCAGCATCCGCTTCAGCCTGGCTGGTGAACGGTCCTTCCTGCCCGCTGAGTGTGCTAGTGCTGGTCTTGGACACCTCATAATGTACTGTCCATGTAGCAGAACCATCGCCGCCGTTCAAATGGTAGTTATCATCCTGCGTGTGACCACTGGTGGTGATAGTCTGCGATCCGGCAGGGGTCATCTGCCAGCTGCCGCCATCCACACTGCCGCCGGTCTGGCTGGGAGTGATCGTAATAACCGCGCCATCCACTTTTTCCAGCGTGTTCTGCTGATGCTTATCGGTGTTGACCGTGAATGTCAGGTCAAAACTGCCGCTGGCACTCTGCGCGGGAGCTGTCCATTCGGCAGAATAGTACTGCGGTTCGGGAACACTTGGTATGTCTGGGATTTCAGTGCCGCCTGTGGTGCCACCTGCGATTTCCTCGCCCACCAGCGCTACGACCTGCCACGCGTAGCCTGCGGGCGGGTTGTAAATATAAGTGTAGTAACCGTTTTCGCCGGATTGCACGGCAACGCCACTTTCCAGTTCCTCGGCAGCGGCAACGTAAGTCTGTGCCGCGTAGCTGTCGGGATAGTTTTCGATAATCCACTGTTGAGTTTCATCGTAGATTTCGCTGATAAGGTCAGGCTGTTCAGCATCCGCGCTCATAACGACAGGCTTGCTGTCCAGCATATCCAAACTCAGCTGGCCGAGGCCGCCCCAAATGTTGACTTGGTTTGCATAGTGATTGCCGGGGGTGTATTGGCCAGGTTCAAGGCGGGATACATGAGAAAAGCCATAGGTCGGACAACCTTTTGGCTGGCCGTTCAGGCCGTGGCTGCAGCAGTAGGCCTCTTGGCCGTTGAACCAGATAAGCCAAGTACCGCCCTCTTTGGCGATGCTGGTAATCTTGCCGGTGGCATACGGCGGGGTCGGCCCTGCCGCAAGAGTTGCAATGCCGTTGTCTTCGTAAAGCTGCGTCGGGGCAGAATCTTCCGACAACTGCACATGGATGGATTTCTGCAACTGCTCGCCATCTGGGGCTGTGTAGACAAACTGCGCGGTGAAATCGGCAGAGGCTTTCACATAGAATCCTGTGGCTGCTGCAGACTGCTCTGCGTAGGTCTGGTGCAGGATTTGAGCCAGCTCGGCCTTGTTGGCGGAGATGAGGTCATAGTCGGTGGACGCATAGCTGAGAAGTTCTACGCCATCCGGCAGGATGATTTCGGATGCCGCATCGTCTGCGGGATATTCCGTCTGCACCAGCAGAGGAACGACTGCATAGTTGGCATCGGGCGTTTTGCCGACAGTGATGTTGCTTTCGTCTGCGTTCAGCGCATCTGCATCCATGTGGGCATCCTCACCGTCGTACAAGTCAGACCCCCACGAGGAAATGCTGATTTTTGTCTCGCCGGTTGCCACAGGCAGACCCATGCTGCCGAGGTAGCTGCCGGTAGGTGCATCCGGCAAATCGTTGTACAGATTTTCGGTAATCTGAGAAAGGTTTGGGGTTACGCTGTCCGTAATTTCGGGAACAAATGTATCTGCTATCTCTGGCGTGGAAATCTCATCGGCCGAGGCAGCCGGGATCATTGTGCAGCACATGGCACCCGCCATGAGTGCCGCAGATAAGCGGTGTTTGTGTTTATATTGCATTTGCAGTACTCCTTCGTATTATATTGACATCAAACGCGAAAAAATCACGATGCTACATCCACATAACCTCCATCAACCAGCTTGGCAACGACCGACAGTCGGCTGTTGGGGTCAGCCGTGCAGGTGGAGAGTGTCAGAATATGGTCATCCGTTGTCACGTCCACACCATAATCGAACGCACAGCCGGTAACAGCCTTGTCCAGAATCTGCTGGAAGGCTGCATCGTCCGGGTCAGCCTGAATGCAGTCGGTGTCAGCCTTTGCATCACAGACCCACACACTGAAAATCTGATACGTCAGCTTTTCATCTGCCAGCGAAACATAAATGTATGGATTCTCCTGCCCGAACTCGAACACGCGGTATTTGTGCAGATCCTCAAACCCGCCGGTATAATCTTCGTCGGTAAAGGTGTGACCGTAAAAAATAAGATTGCGAGATACTTTTATACCGCTGTCCATGCGGCAGGCATAGTCGGCATAGATGCAGCCGTGGTAATCCTTGACCCCCTTTTCATCACGGCGCAGATAATAGTCGTTGTCTCCGTACTGCTGCACAGGCGCGTCGATGTTCGTGCCGGGAATCGTAATCCACGCCACTGTGTCCGGGTTCTCTTTCTGCGCAGCGGCAAGCCGTTCATCGGGCGGTTCCACGTGCTCGGCTTGTACCCACGCGGGCAGCACCGAACCACTGCTGCCGGAACGCCCGAAAAGCAGAAAACCGGCCAATAGCAGCCCAACCAAAACAAAAATAATGACAAGTCGCAGTAAATCAGGGTTGGCGGTATCCCAAAACCGTTTGAATTTTTCTCTCACTGCGGCACCTCCGCAACATCATCTTCCTGCCACGGCAGGCGGGGCAGGGGGGCGTAGTGGCGGCCGTTCGGTTCAACCCAACTGCCCTGACCGCCGGCAAAAATGTGGATGTTGAACGAGTTCAGCACGGTCAAAAAGCTCTCCATATCGGCGGCATCACAGCAAAGCGAATCCCGGTTGCCAATCAGCAGCACATCAAAACGATGCTGCTCGGCATCCTGCAAAATTTCCTTGACGGCGGGACGCATGAGTAGCGGCACGGGCTCGTTTGTCTCGGAAATGCGTTCTTTCTGCACGCCCCACTGCAATTTGCGGGCGGCGCGCTGGCAGGCAAGGCGCTGTCTACCCATGCTGGCAAGATTCTTTGGGTCGGACTGGTAAAGACATTGTGCTATCATGGTGTTTTCCTCCTTAATGGTGCGGTTTGTGATAGACTTCTTTATGCGGCACCACCGCATGGCGGCGCTCATGCCATAAAAACAGGTAGTGCAGAACCATCCCGCTGCCGACCAGCGGCAGCAGAACTTTTGCCCAATCAGAGATTTTCTTCATCGTCATCCTCATTTCTGCCACCGAGAACAATATCCCCGGATGGCACATAGACTTTCGGCGCAGGTGCGGGCTTTGCGGGTTCTGCCGCATGGGAGGGTTCTTTGCGCAGCAGGTGGGTGATAATCAGCAGCACGGCGATAAAAAGCAGCGCGCAGGCAATGCCCATAATCAACAGGGCGGGGGTAATTCTGCTTTCTACAGTAGCAACCACCACAGGTGCAGAAACCGGCGCATACAGCAGCGTATAATGTACAGTTCCAGCCTCGGTGCGAGTGACAGTCCCGGCGTAGTGCGCTGTTGCCATGTAGGTGCTGCCGGCCTGCAATGTCTCGCCAATCGTAATGTCCTGCAAGGTCAGTGAGCCGGAAAAGCCGTACTCGTCATCGTAGGCGACGGACTCTTTCACGTCATTGCGGGCGGTTTCGGCATCGGCGCTGCGCACGGACAATTCAAAATCCTGCGTGACCTCTTTCTCCTCGGTTACACCGCCCTCTACCGACTGGGTGACACCCCATAAGGTGTAGTCAAAACCGCCCCACTGTATACCACTTTCGGTCAGGTCGGCAACGGCCGTGCCGTAAGGTACGCTGTACTGTTTGACAACCAGCAGCTGCCCGCCGTCCTCCTGCCATGAGATGCTGTCCGGGTAGAACGGCGGCGCGGTATCTTCGGGCGACAATTCCACCAGTTCCGGGGCAGGGGTGGGTGTGGGCTCCTCGGCAAAGGCAGCAGTGGCGGTGCCCAGCGCCAGCAGACAGCACAGGGCGACGATAACAGGTTTCTTCATTAGGATTCCTCCGTTTCGGTTTGATTTTGCATTTTGCGTTCTACAATGCGGCGCAGCTCGTCCCGGTCTGTGGTGATCAGGTCCTTTTCTTCCTCGCTGCATCGCATATCAACGGTGACATTGTTGGAGTTTGTGACGATTAGCGCACTGCCGCGCTCGAAGCGGGTAATGTTGTCGATTTCGGCATCTGTCAGCTTCAAGACGCTCTGTACGCGCTGCGCTTCCTCTTCCTCCAGATTCAGAATGATTTTGATTTTGCAGTTGTTCAGGATGCCGCGGCCGTATTTTCCATCTTCCAAGGAAAAGAAGTCGTTCAAATCCTGCGTGGCAACCAGCACACCGCCGCCATAGCCGCGAATCGTCTTGACGGCCTCGAACACATAGTTGGCCGCCAAAGCGTTGGACGATGCGCCGATGATTTGCCAAACCTCATCTATAAAAATCTGCTTGCGGCGGGTCAAATCCTCTTTCGCCTTATCCCACATATAGTCCAGCCCGATGTACATACCCACCGTCAGCAGGTCGCCGGACAACTCACTGATGTCGATGACGACATAGCTGTTGTCGAGGTTCACGTTTGTCTGGCGGTTGAAGCTAGAAGCCGAGCCGTGTACAAGGCGGTTTAGAATATTGGCGATGCGCCGCGTTTCCGGAGCGGAAGACAAGACCGCGTGCAGGTCACCCAAAATCGGCATTTCGCGGTACCGGCCGGGGTGCGCAGGGTCATCCAGACTGGCATTGCTGTAGGTGATGCCCTTATTTCGGTAGGTTGTGACGATGGCTTCATCCAATAGCTGGCGCTCCTCGTTGCTCAAATCGGGAATCAACAGCGAAAAGAAAATGTGCAGCTTTTGGATTTTGGCGACCAGCTCCGACTGCTCCGGCATAGGACCGTCCAGAAGTTCACTGCTGGTGTGGTCGATTTTGCGAATCTCCATGACGTTGATGCAGTCCGGGCTGCCCGGCACGATGCGGATGATGGTACCGTTCAACGCCTTGGCCTGACGATAAAATTCATGCCCTTTCAGTGGTGCAATGATGTAGACAGGTGTTCTGGCCAGCCGCATACGGCGGGCAATAAGCTGCATGGTGAACGTCTTGCCCGCGCCAGAGGTACCGAGGATCGCTATGTTGGCATTTTTGTAGATGCGGGTATTGAAGTTGTCGAGACTGACGAGGGAGTTGTTGTACTTGTTCACGCCCAATAGCACTCCGTTGGTATCGCACAACTCAAAACTGACGAACGGATAAAAGCTGGCGGCAGTGGAGGTAAGGATATTGCGGCGGTACTTCTTGAACAGCGCCGCGTCCGGGGCACACAGCGGCAGGGAAGAGAGGAAGGCGGCCTCATGCCGGAAACTGCATAGCTGCAAATTCATGTCCTGCGAGACCGTGAGCTTGCGTATCTCTCCGATGCGCCACTCCAAATCCTTGACGCTGGCCGCCGTGACCGTTACGAGGATGGCGGCATAGTAGAAATCCTCGTTGTTGGCAAGACCGTCTTTTAAGTAGTAGCCGGATCGGATGGCGTTGGAGAGGTCATCGAAGTCCGAGTTTGTATCGCTGGTGTCCTTGATTTTACTGCGGTTGATGCGAATCTGCTGCCCGATTTTTTGCATCATGCGTTCTTTGGGCTGTCGTTCCAGAAACAGATCCACATCAATGCCCTCGCCGGCGTTCACCAGCAGGGCCATCCACTCGGCTGTGACCTGTGCGCGGTAGCCATCGGCGGGAATCATCAAGTAGGCGTGGTAGGTGCCGTCCATGTAGAGGTATCTGCCATGCTTCAGGTCCAGTGAGGGCGGAATCATAAAGGCGGCAGGCGGTATTTTGTCCAGCGCGGTGGCATCGTTTTGGGCCAGATAGCTGGCAAGCACATCTTGGATGCGCTCCTGCAATGGTACCTGTACTGCCGTTCGCCTATTTAATAAGGTATAGAAAACGTCGGTGAGGAACTCGTCCTCATTTTCGTGTTCCACGATGGTATTGCCGCACTGCGCCAGATAGGTGCGAAAATTGCGGGCGGTGGTTTCGAGCGTGGAGACGATTTCAGCATAGGAGATGTTTCGCTCATTCGTGGGTGATTCGTACTGAAAAATCACGAAGAAGCGGCGGCTGATGGCATCGCGGGAGCCGAGGCGCTTGACAAAGCGGATATAGCTTATGTGGCGTGTGCGCACGACCGCATCCGGCTCGTTAGCGGCATCCCGCCGCAGCTTGTCCAGATAAGCATTGACATCCGCTTTGCGGGAGAACGACTTGAATTGCAGCCGCACCGGGCTGACTTTCAAAAGGCTGGCAAACGAGTAGATGACACTACGCTGCTCGCGCGGGGAGCGCAGCAGGAAGTTGATGGGCTCTATCTCCAGAATTTTGATGTAGCGGTCATCTGTGGTGTGCAGGATGCCGTTCTCGATTTTCTCAATGGGGAGCAGGTCATAGAGAGTTTGCCGCTTTACCAGCTTTCCGTGGCGATCCGTTTTGCGCTGCAAGACCTGTGCGTTGTGGGGCAAGGCATCCGAATCGTCATAGTAGATAACACGATACCGCTTGCTGATAAAGCGCAAGTGCCGATGCCGGTTGGCTCCGAGATTGCCCTGCGGTGTGGGCGTGACGATACGGCGGCGCTTTATAAAGCGGAACCAATGCACCACAAACTGCGTCAAGCTGTCTCCGCCGATACCGACCACACCAAAAACACCTAACGGCACCGACACAGCAATGACGATCATCAGGCGGATGTTGAACGCCAGCGGCAGATAAAACAGCGGCACTGCGCTGCCCACGGCAAGCACAGCCGCCTCCACCGCATTGCGCAGCTTGACTGTGCCGCCGAGAATCGTGCCGGTGTCCACAAAATTCTGCGGGATCAGGTAAACATCCCGTTCTTCGCGTGAAATTTCGACCACCTCCAAACAAAAAGAGCGCCCTCGAAAAAAGGCGCTCTTGCGTTTCTGTTCAATTTTGACGATACTATTATAGCAGAGTCGTATTGCAGCAAAAAAGACTTTTGCTGTGCGGATGTTGTGCTGATTTACTGCATTTCGGCAGATAAATTTTCAAATGTGCTTTTGTGGCATCAATGTAGCCACATAGATTGACAATTGAATGCAATGAACGTATAATGGAGATAAGAAGAAAACCACAGTACGAAGGGAGTTTATTTTATGGAAAACATTGTTTCGGCGGCCAAAACGGACGTGTTCCGCGTTCGTATCAATCCGGAAATCAAGCAGGAGCTGGAATCTGTGTACGCTAAGAACGGTCTTACCCTGACTGATGCCATCAACGTGTTTTTCCAGCAGTCGCTGAATGCAGGCGGCTTTCCCTTTGCTGTAACCGAGGATAATGCGGAAATCATCAAGGCAAAGGCGCTCTCCCGCCTGACGAAGCAGTTGCAAGAAGCGCAGGATGACCCGGTTTCTTACTCCGAGGATGAAGTATATAAGATGTTCAGGGTCGAAAAATGAGGGTAAGCTATAAAAGAACCGCCGTCAAGGACATGGAGGCAACCCGCGACTACATCGCCGGGCGGCTGAAGAATCCCAAAGCCGCCAAAAAGCTGATGACGGCGCTGCTGAAAGCCATATCCTTGCTGGCGGATAACCCTTATATGGGCGCGGCACTGGCAGAAAAGTTTGAAATCGCCACAGATGTGCGCTATTTTGTGGTGTCAAAGCAGCTGATCTTCTACCGTGTGGACGAGGGAAACAGCGTGATAGAGATTCTTCGAGTATTGGACGGCAGGACGGATTATTTGTCTGTACTGTTCGGATAAATAAAAAATAGGAGGGCCGATCCTGCGTATTGGCAGAAGCAGCCCTCTTTGTTTTAATGCAGATATCCTTTTGGATTGACGTAGACCCCGTCGATAATAACACAAATATGCAGATGATTTCCTGTCACATCACCGGTAGCACCAACCTTGGCAATAGTGTCGTATTTGTTCACCGTATCGCCAACCTGTGCCAAAAGCTGGCTGCAATGGGCATAAAGGGTACAGTACCCGCCGCCGTGGTTGATGACCAGATAGTTGCCATAACTGACATGATACCCTGCTTTAATGACCGTGCCGGCCTCCACTACAAGAATCGGCGTACCGTAGGGATAGGCAATGTCCAAACCATTGTGGATGGTGGTATCCTTGCCGGGAATACCGACATCCTCGCGTTTGCCAAAGAAAGAAGTGATGTGCTGCTCCCAGTTTGGGTCGTTGAACGGATTGCCGAACCCGCCGCTCGGAGCAGGGGAGTTATCATCAATAAGTGAATCATTGATCTGCCCCAGAATCGAGATGCCCTCACGTTCTTCTATTTCATGGAGGTAGACGGTCAGATTGTGCGCATAGGCATCAGCATAGCTTTTCTGCTTGTCGTCAAGCTGCCAAACCGTGTCGGCAAAGTAGTCATCGCCCACATAAGAAAGTGTGAAAACGGTGTAGGTGTGATCCTCTTGGACGGTTATGGTCTGCCCTCGCACCTCTTTCTGCACCGGTTCGGTATGGACTTCCTCGGAAGTGGTGTAGGTATAATATTCTGACTGGTGCGCTTGTACCTGTGCGGAAAGGTCAGCCAGGCTGATTTTGGTATAGTCATCCTCACCTTGATAGGCGCAGTACATGGAAATGAGCTGAAAGGCATTGTAGGAAACATGACCGCCCACGGAATCATCAATATCGCTGTAGGTGAGGCTTACACACTCGGATTCTATTTCGGCAAGGGAGTCCTCGTAGCCTTCCTGCAAAATATCCGATACTGCATTGCGAAGCTGGATTACATTGGCTGCAATTTCCAAATCATCATTAACCGCAGTGCTGGGCTGTGTCAGCGTACCGAAAATCGCGCCGGGCAGCATGATCAGAACCAGAACCGGCAGCAACAAGAATGCAATGACAACGACCAGTACTTCCTTGCGATACTGCACCGCAGCTTCGGCAACAGCCCCAGCGGGGCCGCCCTGCACTCCCGCTTGCGCGATTTTGGCAAGTTTGGGCGCATTGTGAAGTGCCGTTGAGGCTGCCTGCTGGAAATTTTGAGTATCATTTTCAATCATTTAGTGTCTCCGTGCCGGAGCCTTTGGCATGGCGGCCACTTTACGCTCATCATACTGCATGCGCCCGCGTTCGTCCTGAACGGTGGGCGTTTTTTCTACGCGAGTCGTAGCATAGACCTTGTACCACTTTTCGCCGTCGCGGGATGTCTGTTCTGTGAAGTGGCCCTCCGGCTTCTCATACTGGCGGGCATTGTACATGGCAAACTGAATCTGACCGCGGCCGGGGATGATCTCGCGCCCCTGAATCTTGCCGCCGCCGATTTCTACATCGGTGACACTGTTGCCCATCTGCCCCAGCAACACGCGATTCATGGCGGCCTGTTGGATAGAGGACGAAGTAGGAATGGTGGTCTGCTCTGTAACAGCCGAACCGCCGCCGGCGCGCATGGCAATTTCACTATCCCTTGTCGGAGAAACATCAATTGTGCTATCGCCCTCCAGCGCCAACGGCGTGGCGGGGATAGGAGAGTCAATCACAGCATCGTTTTCAGCGGTTGCCATTGCAGTAGGGATACTTTCACCAGTGGCGGGGACTGGCATGGCCTCCGCATCGCTGGTGCTGGCAAAATAGCCATTGAGCGCTTCTACAGCGCTGTCACCTGTAATACTGCCGCCTGTCTGCCCGGTGGCGATAGAACCGATGACCTTGCTGGCGAAGCCGCCATCTTTGCCAAGGCTGTTGTGATACATGGCACCGCCCAAGGATGTACCGATGCCGCCGGATTGTCCACTGATGGAGCTTGCTGTACTTTGCTGCACATGACGGCTTACCATGCCGGAAAGCCCACCTGCAAAGGTATTGCTGGGTGTAGTTTTCGTATTAGCAGTGGTAGCGGCGGCTTTTGCAGTCCCCAGCCCCATAAAGGCTTTGCCGATTTCAAAACCGCGGAAAGCCAGCAACGCCTCTGACAGCATTGAGCCGGGCGAACGTGAAACGCCGATGCCCAGCGAGTGCAGGATGCCGTCCAGCTTGGTGCTGACTTTCAGAAACGCGATAGCACACAGCAGCCACAGAAACAGATTGCCGGATACAGCATCCTTGCCCTGCGCATCCACGGCGGCAACAGCCTCATCCTCGGTCAAAGCAAAAGCGACCGGGCAATACAGGAGTTCAAGGCTGACAGCGGTGAATAAAGAAAAAAGAGTTTTTTTCACGTAAAAAATCTCCTATAAGGACAGAGGATTGGCGAGAAATTCCCCGACCATATTGACGAACAGCTTCAAGCACCATGCGTTCATAATCAGCAGCAGAAGCTGCCCGCCGAACATCCGGCACCAGCTTTTGAAAATGTTGTTTGTGCCGCGCGCCGCGCCCATGGCAAAGGCAAGTGGCGCGGTGAAAACCAGAATTCCCAGCACGATATATCTCTCGGCGGCCTCCAAAAGCAGCTTTAAGTAGTTCCATGCCAGAACCACAACGAGAATCAGCGCAATTAGCGCCACTGAGCCATTGGCAATTACGCCAATGATGACGAGCAGCACAGAATTGAAGTCCCCGAACTGCACACCGGACAGACGGCTGTCCAGAATCCAGTTGTAGGGCGTGCCGCCGATCTGCAAGGCAAGGTTGACGATGTCATCACAGTACCAAATCAGCAGCAGGAAAATTATAGAACGCACAACCAGATTGATGGGATTTTCGGTATCAATATCAAACCCGGCACCATAGCAGCGGTATAGCTGCCACACAAGGTTCAGCAACACCAGTCCGATGGCGGTCCAGATAAAAATCTCATACATGGCTGAAGCAGCAGGGAAGTACCGCTTGAATGTGTCCATATTGCAGCCCAGTGCGCCGAGTACCGACGTGGATGCCAGATCCAGCAAGTTCATCACCTGCGTTGCCAGCCAATCTACAATGCCGTCTAAAATGCCCAAAGGCAATCACCTCCTTGTTGCATTTCCGCGCAGGTTTACGGATTCCAAGTGCCGCCCTGAAAAAACGGGGTGACGTAGGCCATGATGAAACCGAGGCCGTTCAGAATCGCCCAAGTGATGGCAATGCGCTTGAGCCATGCACGAGAGTCGTCCACGGTCTTGCCGTTCTTGGAAAAATTCATCAGCAGCAGGGCAACGGCGGCGCAGACTACGGCTGTGACGGTGGAGATAGAGATAATCTGCGAGTAGACATCCTGCATGATCTCGCTGGCTTTCGTCCAGACGGTAGTGCCGGCTGCGGCGGCGGAATTATCCTCGCCAGTTGCGAAAGCTGGCATTGCGGTCAGTACGCTGCACATGGCGGCGCAGAGGGTTGCTTTTATGTGCTTATGGGAGTCGGAACATGTGTTTTTCTTAGTCATTGAAACCTCCTATGTGCAAAAACACTTTAAGAATCGCCAAAAGTAGGCTACTACCATGATAACAAATTGGCTGTGCAGGAAAAAAGGCTTTCGCTCTGCTGATTTTGTGCGGATGTTGTGCAGGGTCAATCAGGGGTCAGCAGATTGGTGATTTTCTCGCAATCCTGAGAGGTATAGCCCCACAAAATCGAGCTGAGGACCTCGATAGCTTCATCCCGGTGGACATAGTAGGTGCGCAGAGAAATGGAGATGCCCTTAGATTCGAGTGCCTGCAAAATTGCACCCGCATTCTCGCACTGCTGGGGGGATAGATAGGCGTAGTATAAAATCCAGTAATAGAATTCGCCTTTCTTGTGTTTGCGGCGCATCAGGTCAATCGCGGTGTCGATGATCTGCATCATCTTTTTGCTGCGCTCCAGGGCGCGGGCATAGTTTTCCAGCCGGTTGCCGCTCTTGTTGACCTCGCTGTCCACAAACAGTGCATCCGTGGACAGCCCGTACTCAGCCTTGAATTCCTCTTGCAAATCGAGATCGGATACTTCCAAATTCCATATGACATCCCGGTACTTCCGCAAAAGCGTCCGTGTGTCGTGATAATGCGGGGATACGTTGGATTTCTGTCTTTTGAATGGCATAGAAACACTCCCTGTTTTAGTTTGTCGAAAGAATTCTTTCAATTACTAAACAGAGAGAAAAAAGCAATTTTGATGCACTTTTAGAAAATGATTTTATATTTTCAGAAAAAGCCCTATTGCAATCACTGCAATAAGTGCGATTGCAATAAGCTTGAGGTTTGAATTCAATCGAATAAACATAACAGTTTTTTGGCGTACCGAAAATAAGATGAATTATTCAGTGAAAATCACAATTGAAAGCCATCAGAATTTTTTGTAGAATTAAAGAAGAAATACTTTACGCAGTATGGCAACATTTTTTGACAGGAATATCAAGAAAATTGTGCCTAAAAAGGAGGAATTTAAATGGCAATCAAGGAAATTTTGGATATTCTGGGCGAAAATCCAACAGAATCCGTATACAGTGAAGGCAAAGACTTTGTTACGAAAAAAATTAAATTGTATATCGATAAGAAGAAGCTTGAAAACTATGTAAAAGAGACATACAATCGGCGGACAAAGGTTTACGCCTCGAAGAAATTCGCCTACGAGGGATTCATGGTGTATATCAGCAGCAAAGCATTTATAAATGAAGTGGAAGAAATCCTTGTAGAAACGGACTATGATAAAAGAGAAAAACGAAAAGGTGAGTTGATTGCAGAGGGTATTAGCTACATTGAAAAAAGTGATACGATAGCTCAAGAACAGGCAAAAGAATTGATGCTTATCGGCATGGAAGCGGTGCTGAAGTATCTGAGTGAACAAATTGAGCTTTCTCTGAGAATATCTATTAACAATCAGACAGACAATATTATTTATCAAGTTAAAAAGGAACTTAATGAAACAATTCAAAAACTTATACAAGAGCTTATGCCCAAAAAACGTAAGGTGAAGCCTTGCCCTGTTCAACCGCAGAATATTAGCAATGAACTGATTCCGCCGATCGAATATGTAGGCAGTGAAAAAGTTCCTGAAAATGAAAAGTATGACTATGGTAAGGATGACGAAAAGGATAGTCTGTATCCGATGCTGCGAATTTTGAAAGAACATCAGGAATGTCGATTCTTTCAACTTGAGGGAATCGGGGCACAGACCTGTGGCGGTGTAGGGAAAACGTACACTCTGTATGGGGTGATGAATCAGGTAAACAACGCAGGGAAAAATCCGGTGGTCTATCTGTTGTTGAAGAAGGTTTACAGCGGGTTCTCCGATGGGAGTCGGAGCGAAAATCAACTTTTGGCAGAGGTTAAAAAGCAGTTGGAGGAAGATGAATGCGACAAAGCACTTCTTCTTTTGGATGGTTATAACGAATTACCATCAATCACCTGCCAGATGAATTTTATTCTGGACATCGCATCGTACCAGGAACAGTATCCGAATAGTACTATCGTAGTGGCTAGCCGCACAAAAATGCAGTATGCTGATGCACACGCTTTTGTAAGTGGTGATGCCGATTACGCCTCGCTGGAAATCTTAAATGAACTCAAGCACTGCTACATTCTGGTGTTGGAAAGGGCTGCAATAGAGAAAGCGATTGGTGCTAAAATCGAGACGCAGGAAGAATATGAAACATTGTCTACGCCGTTCTACATAACATTGTACAAAAATACAGATTATTCTATTACAAGAGAATACACAAAAAGATGGGTTACAAAGGCACAAGAGCAATCTTATAAAGAGAGAAAGAAAAGCAAGACAGCGCTGCTGATTGCGCAGATGATTCGGGAAATAGAAAAACTTGGGGAGGGGCAAGGAACTGACAAGACGGAACGAAAAGCTTTTGTCTTGACCAAAGTGTTTCCAGTTATCGGCTACCAGCTTTATCAAATTGCAATCGTACAGGAGGATTTGGCAAATAGTGGAGCTATTCTTTCTGAACGGAAAGTTACGCTGAAAACGCTGCACGATATCATCTATCAGATGCTGGACTTTTTTAAAGACTATCCAGAAACACTACAGGAATTCCCGGAGTACGAAGACGAGACGGACTTAAATAATTTATTTGAGGCATGGAAGGCTTTTTTTGTAGCTAAAAAAGATGCAGAAACCAAAAATCCGTTTGGTAGCACGGAAAAAGAGTTGAACGCTTACATTCCTGTTACCGAGATGCCATTTGATATTCTTACCTATGATGCAAGCAAAGGCAAGAAAATATTTTCGTTTTCACATGATAACTATCGGGATTTTTTTGCGGCCTTCCACATTGCAAATATTTATTGGATGCTTTTACACAGCCGCTACGATTGGAAAACGTTAGACGAATTGCAGTATAAGATTTTCTGCTTGCAGCTTGATGCGACAGAACGTTCTGTTCTTATTATGGCGATAGAAATCCTAAACAACTATTATGGTGTAGGACTTCAACTTAAAGATAGTACGTTCTACACAAAAATCGATGAATTCCTGCGGCACGATATGGATCCGGTAGCGCGTCTGACTGCTTTAAATATTGCAATTCGCTTTATCGAGACGAATCTATCTGTGGAAGATGAAAGTGGTTCTAGGCCAAAGGATTACGAGAAAAAAGATTTGCATGACCGCTTTGTAACATTTTGCAACATGTTCGAATGCCAAAAAAATGAGTGTGTCCGAAATATTTATGCTACGTTTTATACGTATGTAAAGTGTCTTCTGGCGCGCGATTCACGTGTGGGACGCGGCGAAGGCAAGGATTTGTTAAGAAGCTTAGACATTGCTGCTGAGGCAAAGAAAGCGGAAAAAGACCTACATGTAGCACGCGCAGACGGGTGTATGCAGATTGGCCTGATACTCTCCAGCGCAATGGATCAGTTCTTGAATGCAGAGGGCACGGAAAAACTGCTTGAGGATGTTTGGGAAAAGGCCCAAGACTGGCTTGAACTTACAAACCGTATCAACCAGCTGCTGGAAAATTGCGAAAAGCGCCGGGACACAGCGGAAATCAAGGAAGCACTGAAGAATGAATTTGGCGAAAAATGCCTTGCAAACAAAGAATTTTTTGATTGCACAGCAGAACTCCTCACCATGCTTCATACAGCAAAGAATAAGTATGATGCTGAAACAGATGAAACATGGAAGAAAATCTATGGCCTGGGGTATATCAGCAAAGCAATGTTGATTTTCGCTGCATTGGGCAGCAGCGTTGGTGCCATGAATCGGATTGCTCTGATGTTTATGAATCAACAGGATGAGTGCGAGCAGGACAGTCGACTGGCGCTTTACAAAACAAATCCGCCGCGAGTAAAGGGAGTTGATTACACAGACAATTATCTTACAGCATGGAAAATATTCTACGCGGGCACATGTATCTTCCGCTCCACGCAGGGGTATTCTCGCTTAAAGGTTGGAGAGTTTGTATTTAAAAATTTTGTTGGCTTCGAAAATGGAGTTCCTGTTCAGCGGGTGACGCAACAGTGTGTACCGAAAGAACCGGAGGTTGATGACAACAACTTTACACTAATGCTGGAGCATATCGATATTGCAGAGCGCAATCATGCTGTGATGTCGACTTATTGGCGTGGTCGTGCCTGGCAGGAGCATGGAATTCGCGTACATGATACGACAGGCTTCTATGAGAGCAATGCAGTTCAATGTTTTGATGCAACAAATGTTTCCAAGATGGATTTTGAAGAGCAACGTAGCAGCAGAAAACCATTGCCGTATACCAAGATGGTGAACTTGATTGAACTGGTGGGCTACCCTGATAAAATTCCTTCTGGCGAGCGGCTGGATCAAGTTCATGAATTTGTTATGCAGGCCATCCAGAGTCGTATCCAAGAGTATAAGGCGTTGGATTACAAAATTAATAGCGAAAGCTACCATGCGTCTACAGCAGATTTCAGGTATGAGATTGGCCGATATAAGCGAGCACTTTGCAAACGTGGTGATTCCAGCCAAAAGATAAATGAAGTTATACGATTAGAAAAAACGATTTGAAAGGGAATGATGTATAAAACAAGTGCTTTCAAAACGAATTGAGCGATTATATATTGATTTTTTCGATTTTATGTGAGACAAATTAGTGGCCTATGAATGATATAGGATTAGTAATTCAAAAAAAATCAATTATAAATCATAGACACTGCAAAGTGTTCAACTAGAAGGAGGTGTTATATATAGCTGTGAAATAGTACGTGGGCTACCGATATATTGGAAGTATGCGAAATGGGTGGAATCGATTTGATCGACTCCACCCATTTTATGTGTTGTGTGTTAGTGCCGCCCTTTCCCGACAAAATACTCCGGCTGTAACATTGTGTTTGGCGTGTATAATAATATCATCAAGTGCTACAAGTATTTATACTTATGCAGCTGAAATGCCATACACTGATTGGCACGTGATATGAGAAATTCGTTCCTAGAGTAAGCGGGCCTCCTATACGATTAATATAGTCAATAGGACGATTACTTTATGAGAAGAAGGTATTAATAGGTATAGCGAAGAAGCCACTGTGTTAGATTCTGATACACGATAATGTTACGTGTTTTCAGAAAGCTCAGAAGAGTACTTATTTATCGCGGTTCGATAAAGATTTACTTTTTCATCCTCGAAACTTACCCTATGCAATCTGATGTCTTCAAATTTCTGATAGATATTTTTGTAAATAATTTGGTGTGCTGCATTATGAACAGATTCGGTGCTGTAGGGATCCATTTCAAAGGATTCTTCAGAAACCGCTAGTTTCAAAAGGGTAAGCAAATCGTCCTTGCTAATCTGATCGATTGGCTTTTTGCTTGCTGCACTCCCATCCAAAGAATAGAATACTCTTCCATTATCAACCATTAAGTATTTCATAAGAATTCCTCCGATCCATATAGGCTGCTTCACCAGCCTCAAGGCAATCCAATAAAACCGATTTTCGTGATATATGATTGCCTTTTAAATCAACTAAGTCCTCACTTGAGGGATAACCCGAATACAAATGATATTCAAGCTTTCCATCACTTAAGACCTCTTTGCAGGCATAAACGATGTAATCTGGGTGAACAGAAACACCAATTGTATTATTGTGCGTTGCAATAATTACCGGAATAGTTTTTGATATGTCTTTAAGCAGGCTATCTACTCCATCTCTAAGGAATATATTGTCAAACGAAGACTCTGGTTCATCAAGAATCAAAATGCTGTTTTTCACTCCATCTGACAGTTCTTGAAGCAAATTATATTCGGAACGTTCTCCACCGGACGCAGGACTTCCATACTGGTTAAATACTTCATAGGTAATGTTAACGAAGTACTTATAATACTCCGATGCAGGAATATCCTTCCCTTTCAAAACTTGTAGGAATTTGTACGGATCATTGTACTCCTTAAATGCATCAGAGAAGACGGTCTTGCTTCGACTAACTTTCTGCATCGCCAGTGCACCTGAAAACGGACTACTTTGGGCAACTACTCTGTAAGAATACAAATTCTGCGCTTGAATAACACGAAGCTTTTTTATCATTTTCACCACATCACGGAAGACCTGTACCTTGTGCTGATTCATGAGGATTTGGTACAAGTCTATATCTGGCACAGCGGTTGTAGAAGAGCGAACACTTAGTTCTTTCTTTACCGATGTGATAAGACTATTTACGTATTCTTTGTGCAACGAATCTGTCTTTTCTCGAATGTATTGCTCTCTTAATGCAATGGCTAAACGCAGAAGCGAACTCCTACCAACATACCTTTCAACCAACTCCTTGTATTCAATTGAGCCCAGTAAAGTCTCTACGGCTTCAATCATTTCGACAAGGGAGGATAAATTTTTGATGCTAAAATTTGATTCTTGATAGAGATTTGCCTTTGAGAAGATGTCTTGCCGCTGTGCATCTTCTCCGGCCTTTTTCAGCGTCTCTAAATATTCGTCTATTTCCTTCGCATCTTGCTCCAGATTGACGGATTGCACATCATCAACAACCGTTTTGAACGGCCCCAAATAGCTTTCTGTTACAGAGTTTCCCTTGTTTTTTAATGCTGCCTCGAATTTTCGCTGAGATTGCTCATCATCCATCGATAACAACGAAAATTGTTTGATGTACTTTCCGCCGGGAAATTGCGCATTGATTTGATCGAGCGTGTAGGTCTTGCCAGACGAACGCTTTCCTAAAAGTACAGTTAATCCAGTTGAGATTTGCAAACCATTGTCGAGAATTTGGAATAGAGAGTTTCCATCTTCCGGCTTCAGTGATACTTTTGCCTTATCGGTTAATGCATATTTAAGTGACATCATATTAACGTCATCTATATCGATATAGGTCTGCCTTCCTAAAGGAAACGGAGCTTTTTCTTCAACTCTCCAATCGCTAAATAGTACAGGAACTAATTTTTCGCTTCGGGATTGCATATGTTCTGCACATTATGAAGTTGAAAAGCGCTTCCACCTGCTACAATAGCGGAAATGGCGGCAACTACTGCACAAATAATTTTGGTGCGGTTTTTCTCTTTCGTAATCATTTTACACTTTTCCTTTCTAGTTGAGCAGGTAAATCGTTCTAATTGTGTATTCTCCAGAAGCTCTTGTAGGCTAAACACGAGAGCTTCCTTTAAGGAAGCAAGGGAGAGTCAACTCTAAAATAATCGCTAATATAGATGATATACTTTATGTGACTTTCAAAATGTATTTCACCCATTTGTCGGGCATCGCGCATTATCCTGAAAGCGCATACCCCCGTCCCATTACGGTTTTCAAATCATCCGGGCCTAGATCCAGTTTCTTCCGCAGCTTTGCGATATGCACATCAACCGTTCGCGTCTGAATCGGCACTGTGATATTCCATGCAGATGCCAGAAGAAAGTTTCGGGAGCAGATGTGCCCAGAATGGTCGAGCAGTGTAATGAATAGTTGATATTCTGTGGTCGTCAGGTGAATGCGGCAGCCTTGCCTTTGAACGGAGAAATTGCTTTCATCGATGGACAGATTTTTATAGTACTTCATCTGGAACACCTATCATGTCATAATCGTCAATAAGAGCCTGACCAATCGCCCACGCGAGGAAGAATGCTGCGCATACCAGAAAAATCGGAATCCACATTGCGTTGTAGCTTTCTCCGTTGGCGTTATAGCCTTGGTTTTGCCAGAGCGCTGCAGCATGGAATAGAGGATAGAATCCCAGCCACTCGATACCATTTTTCATTCCGGAAAGGCTCAGCAGTGTGGGCAGGCAATAGGTAACTGCACTGATAAAGAGCGCAGTCAGCAAATTCCCCAATTTCTGTCCAAGCCATAAGGTGATCCGGCTCATGCAGAGGCAGGCCGCGAAACGACAGATTAGCCAGAAAATCAGCAAATCCGACAGGGTTATAAACTTGGGTACAGCCTGCAAGTCGGAGATACTCATTGCCGGTCCCAGCAAAGAGGGGAGGCCATAGTCGCGCAGAACCTGCCATAGATGAGGCAAAACCGTTCCGAAAGCTATTACTGCCGCAACCGCTGTGCTTTGCCGCAGCTTTGCTTTCACGGTGTATTTCCGGCCTAAAGGAGTAGATGCCAGAATTTCATCCATTCCACCCTTACGCTCCATCGCAAATAGACCGCTGAAGCACAGTGCGCACAGTAGCCCGGCCCACAGCGTGTCCTGCACGTCAGCGGTACCGCTGAAGCCGAACAACTTTTTGTAGCCGCTCTCGTACACCAGCCACGCGCCGGGGTGCTCCTTTAAGTAGTAGTTGATATTGTTTTGCACGACCTGCTGGTAAATATTGTACTTCTGCTGCAGTGCGCCGTAGGCCAGCATTGCCTCGTTGCTCAGCTCTCCGCGCGCCACGCGCCGCTGCACGGCCAGCATCGGGGCAAACTCCTCGCCCTGCGCGGTCAGCCAATCGCGGCTCTCTGCCGTCCACGGGCCGGAGATATGCTTCATGTAGTAGGCATAATAAATTTCGTCGGCGTCGATGTAGCTCTCGCTCGTCACGCCCTGATACACGCCGAACGCCAAGAACGCTGCCAGGAACACCGCTGCGCCGTTCAGCACAAACAGCTTGCGGCCTTCTTCCTTTATAACAGAGGTTGCTTTCGTCCTGCGCGTCAGCCCCAACACAAGGCCGCGCTTGGCGGCGGGCAGCAGCTGTGCGCGGGCGAATACCGTGCAGAACGCCGCAGCGAACAGCGCTCCGTAGAACACCGCCGCCGTCCACTCGACCAGCGGCAGCCCGATCGGTGTGCCAAACCAGAACAGGTTGCGATAGTTGCCGAGCAGTTCGTTGGTCTGCAGCAGGCTGACGAGGTTCGCGTATTTAACCACGTTGAGGTGGCTCGTGGCCGGAATAGCCGCGCGCACGCCGTACATCGCCAACGGCAGCGCCAACGCGCCGATCCAGCCCGCGGCGGCGCGGCGCGCGGTCAGCGCGGCCAGCATGACCCAAAGGCCCATCACGAACGCCCCGACCCACTTAGCCAGCAAAAACCGCAGCAGATACTGCCCGACCGTAATCTGCATCGTGCAGCGCATCAGGGCGGGAACACTTTGAATGGTGCGATTCAGCGAGCCTAAACCGAAGGACGCCGAGCAATAGGCAAGGTTCACGCCGTACAAAAGCGCCAACACAGCCAACAGGCTGACGCCGAACGCCGCTAATTTAACCAACGCCGTTTGCAGCCGCCCGCCCGGCAGGCTGCGCACAAGGCCCAACAAACCGCTGTCGCGCTCCTGCCGCACAAGCAGCAGCGCCAACAGCAGCATGGCGGCCATTAAAATCAGGTCGGTAAAGGCGTAGGAGATTGCCGTGTACAGCCCCTTTTGCGGGTAGTAGTCGATCTCGGTCGCAGTCAGCCCCGCATACACCTTGGCCGTGGCTTCGATGTTTTTTAGGTCATAGCCGGTTTTGTCGTTTTGGAAGATCGAGATGCCCGCCAGCTGCGTCGCCTTGGTCTGCACGCCGTCCAGAAAATCGGTGTAGGCGTCCACGGTGTCGTACTCATTTTGCAGCTGGTTGAACAGCCGGTACTCGGTGTTCAGGTCGTCGGTGAACAGTGTATAGCTTTTGTCCTTGTATTCCTGCTCGTAGGCGTCGAACATCGCAGCGTTCTCGTCGCGGTAGGCTTGCAGGTAGCTGCTGCCGGCGTAGGCTATATCGCGGTAGAAGCCGCCGATCTTGACAAGGCTCTCAATCTCGGTATATTTCCCGTGCAGGTACGCGCCCTTTTCTTCCATTGTCAGGCCGTCGAGCTGCGCGCCGACGGCGCGGTAGGCTGCGGCGGACGGCTGCCCCGCGGTCGGGCGGGTGCCCATCCAAAGCAGCAGCAGGTTGGCGGCGGCCAGCACGGCCAGTAAAAGCGGGAACAGCCGGTTGCCCCACGCCTTGCGCAGCTCGGCCCAAAACAGGCTCATTTGCCGTCCTCCTCGCCGAACACGTTCAGATACACGTCCTCCAGCCCGCCGCCGGGGGCGTGGGCTGCGATCAGGTCGGGCACAGGCGCAGCGTCCACAATCTTGCCCGCGCGCAGCAAAATTACTTTTGTTGCCACGCTTTCCACATCCGAGACGACGTGCGTCGCTACCAGAATGATGCGGTCCTGCGCCATGCCGGCCAGCAGCGTGCGCAGGCGCACGCGCTCCTTGGGGTCAAGACCCGCCGTCGGTTCGTCCAAAATCAACAGCTTGGGGTCGCCAAGCAGGGCAGCGGCCAACAAAAGGCGCTGCTTCATGCCGCCGCTGTACGCCGCCAGCCGCTTGTCGAGCTCGTCGGTCAGGTTGACGGCTGCGGCCACGCGCGCGACCTCGCCGGGCACGGCGGCGCGCGGGATTTCCTTCAGCGCTGCCATGTAAGCGAGGAAGCGGCGGCCTGTGTAGCTTTCGTATAGCCCCTGCTGCTGCGGCATATAGCCGAGCACGCGGCGGAACGCGATGCCCCGCGCCGGGCGGCCGCACCACAGCACCTCGCCCGAATCGGCGGCCAGCCCACCGGTGATGATGCCGATCAGCGTGCTTTTGCCCGCGCCGTTCGGCCCCAAAAGGCCATACAGGCCCGGGCCGAGGGTGAGCGACACCCCAGCCAGAGCCTGTTTGGTTTTCGGTTTGCCCTGCCCGCGGCGGTGCAGCAGCGGTGCGGGCAGCAGATAAGTTTTGCGCAGATTGTTCAGTTCCAGTTGCATGGCAGATGTACGCTTTCTTTGTGCAGGGTTTTTATGCTTTGCCTGCATGGTAGCACCGGATTATTTCGGAGTTGTTTTTTTTTGGGGGGGGTGGGTTGACTCTGCTCTGCACAGATTTGTGGGTGTTTTTCCCTGCCCGCAGCGGTGTGGCAGCAGATAGGTGTTGCGCTAATCGCACAAAGTAAGATTCATAATCAGCTAAAGCTCAGCGCCTTGCT
>ERZ827108.1930-NODE-1930-length-24455-cov-3.735410_pt1 | contig 24455 bp, 20 predicted proteins | sample MGYA00519921_ERZ827108 | MGnify/ENA primary metagenome ERZ827108 (study PRJEB31778, sample SAMEA3449258) | human gut metagenome | biome: human gut; feature: human-associated habitat; material: faeces | place: United Kingdom | collected 2010/2012 ...
CTTATCGAGGAGATCTTCAAGCAGAAGAGCATCGAGCTTTGGGGCGAAGGTCAGACTTTCTTCGACATCAAGCGTCTGAATATCTCGGTAACCCGCGCTTATCCCGGTACCAACTGGCCTCAGGGCAGCCGCTTCAACACCGTAGGCCGTCCCGGCTGGACCACCTGGCCCTTCGTTGACTACGAGGCCAACTTCAACAAGGGTGTCGAAGGCTGGCTCAACCCCAACATCGGCAACAAGTTCACTTCTCTTGACAATATTTAAGACCTCAACCGACAATGAAAAATATATTCCGACTTTTCACCATGGCGGCTCTGGCGTTCTCTCTCGGTGCCTGCACCGATGAGGAACCGAAGTACAATCCCGCCGAAGTCCCCGAATCTCTGCCTGTCTACTTCTCTTACGAAGACAACAACGAGATTGAGGTGAGCGAAAATACTCGCGCCATCGAAATCCCTGTTTATCGCAAGAATGCAGGCGCAGCCCTCACCGTGCCTGTAAAAGCTCAGGTAACCCCGAGCCAGACCGGTTTCACCTTCCCCGCCACCGTAACTTTTGCCTCCGGTTCCAAGGAGTCGACAATTGTTGTAGGCGTGGATATGACCAAGGTACAAGCCCGCACCGACTATGCCGTTACCGTTTCTGTAGGCAATGGCGTGGTTACTCCCTACTACACCGACAAGATTTCCTACCGCTTCAACTACAATCCCTGGAATCCCATGGTTGGCCCCGATGGCGAAACAACCGGTGTATTCTATGACGGTCTTATTTCTCCGCTCTACGGTCTGGATGCAGTTCCCTATGACGTCAAGATCGAAACCAATCCTACAAATGACAAGATTATTCGTGTAGTTGATCCCTACGGACCCGTATGGCCTTACTATGAGGATGGCATGTATGATACTTCCGAGCACCACTACATGTACTTCAACATCAGCAAGCCCAATCAGGTATCCCTCTGTGATGAGAATGGTGTCGCTCTCGGTACTGACAAATCCAATCCCTGGTACAAGTCAGGTCTGACTCTTGATGCTGATGGTGAAATCTACCTTACCGGTATGGGTAACTACGACCTCTCCATGGGCCGTACTCCTGACGGTGCTTCCTATGGCACTTTAAGTCAGGGTAACATTACCTATGGTGTAGACCAGTGGGCAGTTATGTTCAAGGATGATCCCAAGGGGTCGATCTACTACGGCAACCGCGACGGTAACTTCCGCATCATCCTCCCCGGATACGAGATGTATGTCGATCCCTCCACTGTATGGACCGTTATCGGCAAGGGTAAGTTTACCGACGGCATCCTCTATCCTCTCGTCTTTATGGAAGATGACGAGACCCAGGAAGATATCCCCGTTTATGAGGTTGAGGTGGCTCAGTTTGGCGGTGACCCCAATATGTATCGCATCATGAACCCCTACAAGAAGGGTATATGCCCCTACGGTTTTGACTACTCCGGCGACAAGTATATCGAGATTGATGCAACCGACCCCGAATGCTTGAATATAGAACTTCAGGCCACCGGTATTAACTTGGGTGCTCAGACCGGCTCGCTCTATATTTGCAACTATGCCTATATGGTCATTGGCGGCGAAGATCCCGCAACTCCTGCCGACGTTATCGCTGCAGGTCTTAACGATACCTTCGAGAACGGTGTGTTCCAGTCCAAACCTAAGAGCACGATCTATGCTTTCGTCCTCAATGGTCAGATTGCAAAAGTAATACAGGATCCCTACGTCTGGAAACTCGTTCTCCCCAGCGCTCCCGCATCAGCTTCGGCCAATGCCAAGACTGCCTCGACAGCCGCTTTCAACGGTCACGGTCCTCTCGCTCTCTCGCCCGTCGCCCGGAAGGCTCAGCTCCTCCCCGCAGCCGAGTTGAAGAACCACACCATTTTCAAAGATTGCAAGAAATCGCTCCACTAAGTCGTAGAGAATAGTTTTTCCCTATAACTCATGACAATAAGCGAGTTGCCCGGCCTCCAGGCCGGCGACTCGCTGATTGTCGTTAAATGTTAAGATATAAGATGTTAAAAAATTTACTTAAATTTTCCCTGCTTTTAACACCCGTCGTGGCGTTCGGTCAGTCGAAATACAACATGGACGCCGCCTCGATTGTTGAAAACTACCGCAACGCCCTCAAGGTGTCGGCCGCTGATGCAAAGGCCTCCGAGCTGCCCGTGACGCTGATGGTGACCGTGGCCTCGCCCGCCGCCCTCGATGAGATCAAGGCGCTCGGGGTGGAGGTGAAACGCTTCCGCGCCGATGTGGCTATCGTCCGCGCCACCCCCTCGCAGATGGAGGCCATGGCGGCTCTCGAGTCGGTGATCAGCATCGACAAGGGTGGAAAGCAGCAGCCTATGATGTATTTTGCCCGCAGCGTGGCCAACGCCGACCCTGTGCTCGACGGCACAGGTGCCGGCCTGACAAAGGCCTACAAGGGCGCGGGAGTTGTCGCCGGTCTTATGGACCAGGGTCTCGACCCCAATCATGTCGCTTTCCAGAACGCTGAACAAACCGCCAACCGCGTGAAGCAGGTCTATTTTTATATGACTGACGGAGTGGCCGGCAACCCCTCTGCCTCCTATACTACCCCCGAAGAGATTGCCAAGGCCGGCACCGACTACAGCGGCTGGACCCACGGCACTCATGTGTGCTCAATCATGGCGGGCGGCTACAACGGTCCCTCGACTTTCGGTCTCAATGGCCGCGTGCAGGAAAACCAGCCTATGCCTTACTACGGTCTGGCCTCCGATGCCGATATTGTGATGACCGGCGGTATTCTCTACGACGACAATATCCTCGACGGTGTGGAGCGTGTGATCGATTATGCCAAGTCGGTCAACAAACCCGCTGTGGTGAACCTCTCGTTAGGTTCCACCGTCGGCCCCCACGACGGCTCTTCTGCTTTCTGCCGCTATCTGGCCGGTCTGGGCGAGGATGCCATCATCTGTGTGGCCGCCGGCAACGAGGCCGACACCAAGTGTGCATGGAGCCCCTCCTTCAACCGTTTCAACACCGAGGCTATCACCGGTATCTCGACGACGGAGCAGGGTGAAGTGGTCAGCGCCGAGTTCTGGTACAATCTGGAGGACGCATTCGGCTTCTCGTTTATGCTTTACAATATGAACACCGGCAAGTTCACCGAGTATGAACTTCCCGCCGCAGGGGAGACCTACAAGATCGACACTTCTGACGAGACTTTCGCAAAGGCTTTCGTGAGAGGTTCGCAGGTGCAGGTCTATGCCAATGTCGACCCGGTGAACAAGCGCTACTATGTGCGCATGAAGATGGCCGCAATCCGCAGCGACGAATCCTATGTGCCCTGCGTGAAGGTCACCGGCAAGAACAAGGCTTCGATTCTCGCCACCATCTCCAACGGCCAGTTTGAGACTCTCGGCATCCCCGGCGCCTCGTCGGGCAGCGCCAACGGCTCGATTTCCGACATGGCCACCGGCTCCAACATCATCGTGGCCGGCGCCTACACCTCCGCCAAGTCTTTCTCCGTGGCAGGCGGCGGCAGCTACAGCTTTCAAGGCGCCACCGACCGCAATGAACTCTGCAGCTTCTCGTCGTGGGGCACCACTTTCGAGGGTACAAACCTGCCCGACCTCTGCGCTCCCGGTTCGGCTATCGTCGCAGCTGTCAACAGCTACAACTATGTCTCCCCTTCGGCCGACAACTATACGGCCTCTACAACATTCAAGGGGAAGAACAACTACTGGGCTGTGATGCAGGGCACCTCCATGGCTTGCCCCTTCATCGCGGGCACCGTGGCTCTGATGCTCGAGGCTGACCCTACGCTCACCGTGGACCGCGCACGCAATATCCTCACATCCACCGCCGTGGCACCCCCTTCGTCGGCTACCTCCGATGAAAAGATACAGTGGGGCGCAGGCCGCATCGACGTGCTGGCTGCCGTGAAGAAGACCATCGAGGAGGCTGCTTCGGTTGAGAATGTCTTTGCCGACGACTCCAAGAACTTCATCCTCACCACCGTCGACGGCGGCTACAGCGTGTTTGTGGCAGGCGAGAACGGTTTCACCGTAGATCTCTATGACACCGCAGGCCTCCATGTAGGTTCCTTCGCAGCCGACGGCAACACCGCCATGGTCGACACCCGTTCGCTGCAGTCCGGAGTCTACGTCCTCGCCGTCCGCGGCACCTCCCAATCCCACACCGCCAAGATTGCCGTAAAATAACAACAATTTAGTTTGTGGCGTCTCTGTGTGGCTGTATGGGGCGTCTGTGGGGCGGCGGCTTTCCTGCCGCCGTCATCCGCAGGCCATGTAGCTCCAAGGAGCGGCGGTTTTCCTACCGCCGTAACGCCAAGGTTCATCAACATAAAAGTTTTTGAACGGCGGCAGGAATGCCGCCGCCCCACAGCCACCCCGCCGCAATCGCCGTCAAATAACAATCCCAAAGTTTTACGTCACTAAACTTTGCCTTTTCAGGAAAAGTTGCTAACTTTGCATCACCAAAGAGAATGAGGAAGTATCATAAATCAGAATTCTGATACTTCCTCATCATCTCCAAGCCGCAATAGCTCAGTCGGTAGAGCATTTCATTCGTAACGAAAAGGTCGTGGGTTCGAGTCCCACTCGCGGCTCTCCAAATCCCCTCTAACTTGTCGAGTTAGAGGGGATTGCTATTTTCGGAGGTGCACTAAAAGTGTACTAATAGCAACATGGTTTACTTTTATGAGAACCAAAGAGAACTCATGCTGTTCTATACGGTTTTACAATCAAAAATGGTCGGATTACGCCTAATCGACACACATCCGACCGGAATTTCGGTCGGATGCGATAAAAACGGTCGGATTATGGCTGTTTTCGGTCGGATGGACTAAAAAGCAATCATATAAGCTCTATAGATCCAATCAATGCGGTTGGGGTAATGGAACTGTTTGCAAATGAAGATAAGGTCTATAATTTTTATTGGACAGCAATATACTGCCATCGCGGTTTTCGACCGTAAAAGGATGGAAATAGACATAAATTTGTTAAATTCTATACATCGTCCAAACCTCATATAAGCCGGTTCTCTACAACCGGCTACTTGAGTTTGAAGAACTGTTCGAAGCAAGCGATGGCTTTGGATTCTATTTTTTCACAGCCGATGGGGATGGCGTAGCAGTGACCTAACTGGAGGAGGTATTCGGGATTGTAAGCGGCGGCGAGCTCGGTGTAATAGAAGAGTGTATGCTCAACCTCGGGTCTCACGGATTCATCGTCGAGGTCACTCCATATGTTCCAGAAGATGTCAGCGAGACGGCAGGCGGCTTCGCCATTGGTGTCTCCGATTTCAAGGTAATGGTCGATGGCTTTGTCTGTGTCATCGCCGCGGTTTGAATCCATATAGTAGTCACCCAGCCAAAGGTGTGCATATTCTCCCCACTTAGTCTGTGATACTTTCAGCTTTTCAGCGAGGGCAAGCGCCCGTGTGTCGTCTTTGCCTACACCGATTCCTTCTGCGTACATCATCAGGAGCAAGCCGTCGCGTTCTTTGCTTTCGGGTGCTTCAAGAACGATGGCGGCAGCCTTGTCGAACTGCTCTTCGAACAGGCTCTGAAATTGTTCTGACAGCGACATCATGACGAGAGAACTATTGCGCGGACATCGCTGAAATCCGCTTTCCGGAGAGCTTGTGGCGAGACAAGAAAATCGAGCACTCCGAAATCCATGAAATTGAGATTGAAATCCATTCCTGAGAATGAGTCGACCTGAAGGAGTATAAGCCAGTCTTCGAAGGGACGGTCCCATGTTTCCCATTCACGATGGTCCGGCCGCGCGAAGAGGCATGTGTCTTCATCGCGCAGAGGGTCGAAATCATACGTGAAGGCTATCTGCAATTCTTCTGGAGAAATTGGATTGTCGTTTTCATCAACAAGCACCTTTTCAACAAGTCCGTCGGTCGAAGGAAGGTAAATTACCCTGACTGCATCCTTAGAGCTGATTGAACCACCAACTGACTCATATTCAAAATATCCGAGATAATGGTCAATCTTGGCAAAGAACAGAAGAAGACCGGAGGAAGGCAGTACGTTGGCTGTATTGTATGGCGCTAATTCCGCGAGGTTTATCTGGCTCACGAAAACATAGTCGAGTTCGTCGCCATCATCGTCCGTATAACAGGGCCATTCCATATCCTCCGGCATAGCCGGATTTCCCCAGAAGCGCGACGCCGCTGCCGGCAACTTTTCGAAAGGCTTTGAAAGTTTCAGGTGTATAGGTTTCATTTTTTGATTGGGTATCATACAGTTGAAAAAATGCTTAAATGCAGCATCATAGTTCGCCAAAGTTGTAATAGATGTTGAGCGGATTTTCCCAAACCGCCTCAAAAACCTTGTCGTACATGGCATTGAGCGAAGTAAGCGCTACGAAAAAGGCGCCAAGTATGGTATGCGCCATGTCAACATGACGGTAGTCATCAGAGACCTTATCGATGGCATCAGCGTCGATAGGGCAAAGAGCGTCCACATACTCATGCAGTTCGTTGTAGATGCCGGCCCACATTCTTTCGAGGTCGCTCGCCAATGTTATAGGATAATTATTATAGGTATCAAAGGCACTTTTCGGCCCTGCGACTCTGTAATGTTTCATGGCGTCAACCAACAAATTCCAGTCTTCACGGAGGGTTCTGCCATACTGCGAATCCAACAGAATGTTCCACACGTTAGTAAAATGGTCGCTGTTGCTGGCACTGCTCAGCGCGAACCTACGGGCTGGATGACGCAGGTCGGCAAGAAGACTATAGTCATCAATTACACCGCACAGCTCTCTGTAGCGATTACGGCACTGTTCGCGCAATTTCTGATATTCCTTGAGCGCCGGACTGAAACCGAACATATAGGAACAGAACAAAAGATGACAATTCTGCCCCCATCCTTGCTCCTCCTCATACTCCACGCCGCGCCAAGGTTTAGATTGTTTCATGCCCATGTCATAGAGTTTACGGGCTTTTTCCGGATCCGGTTTCGGCCGGGGAATCGACAATGCAAAATCCTCGTCCTCAAATCCGTAAGCCTTATTGTTGACAATGTTGGGAATACGATGCCCCTCCATGTCGAACAGCGCCTCGATATTTCCTAAGCTTTCGCCGACCGGTTCGACGTCCCGGCTGACGCGTTTCGGTGTCGCAGTGGACGGTGAGGAAGTCTGGGATCGTTGTTTGGCTTGCTGATATAGACTCTGCAGCAACGGGTTAAGGCTTGTATTTGCCGCCTTCTTTACAGATGGGTTGTCTGACGAAACGTTTTTGTCAGAAGATACGTTTTTATTGTCTGAACCGTTATCGACTTTTTTCTTGAAGAAATCTAAAAAACTCATAATTATTTATCTGTGTTTTGATAAGTGTCAATTTTGTTTATTACTGTTGTCCGCTCTGAAAACGACATGTAGCAAGTCGCGTGCCAGCCATTCGCCACCAGACTCCCATGCATCGGTCAATGCACGGCGATAAAGGTCCATGTCGTTCATAAACGAGGCGGGATTGTTGTATTTGATTGCGATTTCAATCCATTCCCAGGCGTGGATATACTTTGGGGCAAGACATCCGCAGCGTACTCCTTCGGTAAAAATGTCGGTAAACAGGTCATTCCTGACAATCTTGCATGTAGCCCAATCGTCCGATGCCATAAGCAATGCTTTCATCACATATAGCCCCTTGTCTCCGCGTTCAATGAGCGCATCCACATAGGCGAGAATTTCTTCTCGTCTTTCACTTACAGGCTGAGCGTCAATGCCACCGCAGCCTGCCATATTGATGACTTTCTGTCGTAACGCAGTATATTTCGGTAAATCCATTTTCAATCTTCCTCCTGACAGTTTTCGGGTTCCCATATCATGTCCATGATGTCGCGGGCGAGCAATACGCCGTTTTCAGCAGCTGTGGCGAGAGCGTCGTAGTAAAGATCCATGTCGTCGGCAAACTCGCCAGGGTCATTGTTCATGATGGCAATATCCATCCATCTCCAGGCCGGGTTGTCATTATCCGGGGCAAGCGCGCCTTTGCGAAGACCTTCTGTGAAAATCTTGCGGAATCGTCCGGGGCAATGTATATTGCAATACTCCCAGTTACCTGATGCAGAAAGAAGAGCCAAGGCGACATAAAGACCGGTATTTCCTTCTTTTACAGCCCGTTTAACAAAATCGAGCACATCGATATGGCGGTTTGAGCTTTCAAGCCAGTCTTTCCCGGGTACAGAAATCGCATCAAGCGCCATCTCCGGAATTTTGTCTATCTCTTCGCGGCTCAGCGGCATGCGATATTCAAATAATACTGAAGAACTGCCATAGACACCACCGCCATTACTGCCTCCGCACGAAATGCCGTCTGCGGGTTCGGCATCTTTCTCAATTATAAACCCGGAGCCATTACGGCTCAGCTCTATAGCCTCGTCGCTAACTTTCAGCACGGTATAATCGGCGTAAAGTGAAACACCCTCAGGCTCAGGCAGTTTCTCACCCGGAATCAGCCTGTCGGTCGGGATATAGTAATCTTCTTTCTCCACATGGCCTACCGACATGTCGCGCGTTTCGCGGCGAACGGTCACCGCCAGATAAGGTTTATCGAATTTATCGTTCATAACAAATTATCAGTCAAATAATACATTAAGAAAGTTACCAGTCCGAGCCCTTCCGTTTCCTTTCGGCGGCCTCGCGCTCCTGCTGGCGGAGAAAGTGGCGTTGACGCTCTAAGTATTCCTGTTGTCTTCTACTATTTTCTTCGGCCACTTTCTTTCTCGCCTCATCCATCTTGGCTCTTTCCTCGGGCGTTGGTTCGTGGTATCTTCCTGATAATACACCACAAATAGCAATTGAAATCAGAATCTGAAGCCAGACATGTGAAATGGCAAGGACAAGGGCCCAGGCGGCCACCACGCAACCGACACAATAAATAATTGAGAAGATGGTGTACACAATGCCTCTGAAAGCTCCGACAGAACGAATATTACGGCCGAAAGCAATGATTAAACCTACAACGATACCCAGAAACGGCAGGCCGATGCCAATGAGCGGCTGCATGATTCCCCGAATACCCATAAAGCCAAGACCCATGCTGAGCACAAACGCCAACGGAAGGAATAATCCCACCGACCACGCCACCGGTTTGATGGTTACTTGTTTCTCGCCGTCGTCATCATCATCGAACATGATGATACGATAAAACTTCAAAGCGAAGAACTGAGCGCCCAATGACATTATAAACGGCAGCGTGACAAACAACTTGCCCCACCAGCCATAGTCATCATTGTCAACAAACCAAAGCGCCGAATCTCCCAGAATTCTTGCTCCGGCAATCTCTATGACACAGACCGTCAGCAAAGCCGCCGGGATATAAATGACAACAAATTTCCATCCGACACCCAATCTGCCTCCGAAATAGATAAATACAATCATCAGCAGCATCAGTGCAGCAACAATAATATATGGTATCGGAGTAGCGAACAGATGGGCCAATATGCTATGCTTCAAATCTTTTTCTTCGTAATCGAATGTATCAACGGTTCCTTCGGGGTTGTCGTCGCTGAGAACGAGTTGGTAACCACTGACTGCATAATCCCTGCCATCAGCGCTGAAAACCGCATAGGTCGTATCGTTGGCGAGTGCCCGGAGCACATCGACAGTGTCGCCATTAGCGATTTTGAATGCCTCATCGCCGGGTAACTCCTTCCCATCATACATCCTGACCTCGTACGCCTGTATGGAATCATCGTAGATGTTGTCTGCCACATAACGCTGCGCCTTGGCATCGGCAGCAAGCAGCAGAATTAGCGCGAGGCCCGAAATAATATTGAGATATTTCATGTTCTTAGCTTGAATATTCTAATTTCACTCCTTTGGAATCGCACTCGGTCTTGATGTCGCCGAGGGCACTCTTGTTTTCCAAGTATTTGCCTTCAAGATATTCGGCGAGTTCTGCATAGTCCTTCATGCCGAAGCCGCGAAGCATATCCTCAAGAGGCACTGTCCACCGCTGCCGGACGTTGTAGCCGCTGTCATCATTCTGCTCTCGGGTGAGAATGAACCATTTTCTTATACCCTCGTCGCGAGTTTCAGTTTCGGTATTGATGGAAATCGACTCGAAACGACCGCTGTTGTAGTCCGACCAAAGGATTCTGAACTCAGTTTTATTCATCAGTATTTCTTTTCAGTATAATCAAATTTTTCCTCTTTGGAATAAGAGCGCACATACTCCTGTTTGTGATTGAGAACCTCCTCGGAACCCTCCTGCCGGCCATGTCCGCACCTCGGGCACTCAAAGTGCCGGGTATTGAGCAGGACGGTGTCCCAGTATTCATAGACGTCATAATATACCCTTTTTTTGCCAAAATGACGCTCATACTTATGCGACCTCGGGTCACGCTCCGTGGGGTTATAGGTGGTTGTCTCGACAGTGTGCTCAAGCACTTCGCGGCATTTAACCTTTTCGGTAAAGCCATGTCTGATAAACGGTTTCCCATTGGTGATACACTTTAATTCATGGTGCCTGAGGTGCTTGCACCGGGGACAACGCAGGCCGGAATAGTCAAGCCACAGCAGGAAAGCGCCTATCAGGACAGCACCGCCGGTAATCAAAGATACGCCGACTGCACTTAAACCCATCTTCACCATCATGACGCCCCACGCCAGCGGCCCGAGAACAACCAGAGCGGCAAGCAGAAGATTAACGACTACGTTAGGCACAAAATACAGCGGCAGCCGGGCCCATAGCAGAAGTATAATGATATAGAACATCAAAAATCCCGGAAAAATAATCCAGAGCCATTGCAAGATGTTGTTGTCAAACGGCGAAGTCTGCTGGAATTCCCTTGTCGAGATAACGGGAGAAACGATGTCCATCAGCGGCTGACCGAGCGCAACGCTGTGGCTGCGGAACTTATGGAGGACATAACCGTCGATGGTGCTGTCGGCGTTAAAGGTGATGACGGGTCTCATTATATTGCCCAGCGAGTCCTCGACCATCAGGCCATACTCACCGACAAACTTTTTGCCAAGGCTCTTTAAATATTCGGCATGAATATATTCATGCTCCAGAATGTCAAATTCAGTAGCCGAATCCGACATAAGACTCTCGAATTTTCCATGCGAGATAAAAAAGCCGGAGAGTTTGCGGCGCACCGGTATTCCAAGCCCCGCAGCCAAGTTTTCCATCAGACTGTCGCGGACAAACCCCCGATGTTTCCTGTCAAGCGTCTCTGCCCACAGGAGATGACCCTGACGGGCCAACAGACGCAGGGAATCGCCCCGATGCACGCGGACACTGTCGAGATTATCATCGACCATTCCCGTCCGTAGCCAGCCGTCGTTCACTGCCGCCACAGTTTCGGCACTCGGCTTATCGTCCTTGCCGAAAATGCTCAACTGGATGCCGGCCAGGATGAGCACTATCCCAAGTCCCAGCACGGCTTTCCACCAAATGTCAAGATTGTAGACAAGACGGAAAGGGAAGAATATCGCGGCCTTGAATGAATGAATTTTTAGAGGCTTCATATCTTAAGATTGGTTTTGCGGGATAACATAACAGAGCAGACAGCGGAGTCGGCCACCATATTTCTGATACTCAGATACTGTTTCGAAACCGCCTGCCTTGAAGTTGTCAAGACTGAACTTGTTGGATGGAGAAACAGTCGTGAGTATGTATCGTACTCCGCTTTTAGCCGCAAGTTCCTTTGCCTTATCAACGAACACGCGCTGAAGCCCGAAACCACGCGAGCGCGGGGAGACGAAGACGGCGTCGAAGGTCAGCACATTCTCCGGAGCTTTCTGAAAGTCATGTGCAAGATTGCGCGATGACTTGCGGTTTGAAATCAGGACAGCGACACCCGACAATTCCCCGTCCTCGTCAAATGCTCCGAGAACCGTATCCAGATGTAACGACTCCAGAATTTCCTCCCGCGTAAGCGGACAATATATTTCTGAATCCGTACCTTTCTGAATTTCCTCCTGCAGTCGGATAATACTCCATACATCTCTGAAACGTAAAGACATCAGCCTAACCGTCTTTCCTTTGCATGGCAAGTCGCAGCAGACAGTATCCGTGGCAAAAGATTCGTCCTTGAGATAGAGTCTGCCTTTTAGATACTGCTCAGTATAGGCAAAACGCGCATAGGGCATGTGGAAATGCCAGTCAGCATCCTTGCGTTTCCGGTATTTGATCCATGCCTCATAGAGCTTGAAGAGTTGCACATAAGAGGACGATGTGGGCAGGATATAGTTCTCCTGAATGTAGGGATTATTCATGAAGATGAAGAAGCGGTAGCCGAATAGGTCGTCGAGGTCCTCTATCGAAGCCACTTCGTTGCGGTAAAGCAAGAACAGATTCTCGAAGAATGTGGCATACTGGGCAATCTCAACATCCCTCACGCCTTCCCACACAAGGGCACAATCTTCGGGATTGTCTACTTTCTTCTCAAGCGCCTCATAGACCTTCATCAGTCTGTCGCTGTCGTGGAAATAATTGTTCAGGTCTATGAGCATGTCGCTGCAGGTTACATTCTGACCGTTTTTAAGCTCGACGGCGATGAAAATCGTTCCAAGCAAAGTAACCGCCAGAGAGAATATGCCTACCGAAGCTTCCTCGCCGGTGCGGAACCACATGATAAAGCAGACGCACACAAGCATCAATATTATCATGGAGAAAATCACGATGACCGCGATTCTGTTGTTGTGTCTGAAATAAGACATATTAATGAATAATCTGATAAGGGTTCATTTCATAAATTCTATAACTATCACCGTCACATTATCCGGTGCGCCCTGCGCCAAGGCGTCGTTGAGCAAATCTGTCGCCGAAGCGGAATGCTGTTCAATCTCATCGACGCCGACATAATCGGACAGTCCGTCGGAACATATCACATAGCGGTCGCCCTCAACAATGCGCGTGGGCGTCACATCGATGAAGGCATCTTCGATTCCGAGACAGTTATACATCAGATGCGAGGGGGCCGACGGGTCATTGAGCCGTTCGCGCTCCGAATGGTCCTTGGTGAGAAGCCGGAAATTCTCGTGCCGCAGGCGGTACACCTGCGAATCTCCGCTGTTGAGAAGATATGCCTGGTCGTAATAGAGCAACAGTCCGGTCAAGGTTGTTGCCATACCATTGCCTGCCGCAGCGGTCATGATTGACTCATTTGTGACAAGAAACCACCTCTTGATGCGCTGAATCAGTTCGTTGGGGTCAAGTCCTTCGGGGAGGTCATCGACAAAAGACTCAAACATTTCGCATGCCATCCGGGAAGCGCGGTCACCGTCGGCACGTCCGCCAAGACCGTCGCATACTATGGCTCCGAATTTCATACCGCCGTCCGGAATACTGAACTCGAAAGAATCGGAGTCGTCGCGGATAGTCTGACCTCCGATATACGCCATATCCTCATTCCGCGTGCGCACGGCGCCCGCATGGCTTATCGCTTCATATCTGATTCTCATTCTGCAACAAAATCATAAAAGTTAGCTAATCTTACCGTGTCGCCGATGCTGAACGGGAGCGGATTGTAGCACCACTGCCCGTTGACCGCAGTGCCGTTGCGCGAACCGAGGTCGCTGATAATCCACTTGTCGCCCTCAGCCCAGAGCTGTGCATGGCGTGCTGAGACGAACTCAAGCCGGCTCAGCATAGCCTGATAAGGACCTTCAAGCCGTCCCAGAACGGCGCCGTTCTGCAGCTCAAGGGTAATATTCTCCTGCCGGCATACAAGTTTTGTCGCAGCCGCAGGTTTCCGAGGCTCTTTAGGCAGCTGAGACGCGCTGCCTTTTGCGCCTGCAAGTTCTTGGGCGGTAACGAGTTTCGAGCCGCACATGCCGCAGCGCTTTCCTTCGCCCTTGCCGGGCGTACGACATTCGGGGCATAGATATATTTTCGAGCCGCACTGGTCACAGAACCAGCTGTCGTCGTCGATGCTTGATTTACAATTCTGGCACTTCATCGTATTTTCATGTCTTCAAAGGTAAACAGATAGAGGTCGTAGCGGGTATAATTACCCTGCCGTCTCAGCCTCGCGCCCTGATTGATGCGGACCTGATTAAAATATTTGACGGCTTCGGCAGCATTGCCGAAATTGGCAGTCCGGTTGCGCACGAGCCTGTCGAAATAACGGTGCATCTCTTCTTCGGCGGTATCTGCCATTCTCATGCCCTTGCTGCGGCAGATGTTTCCGAAAATGGCGGAGAGGTCATCGGCGGAGTAATCCTCGAAATATATCTTCTTCTCGAAGCGGCGGTCGATACCTGTGTTCGTGGCTTTCCATGCCTCCATCTCCCGGGGATAACCAGCGACGATAGCCACCATCTTCCCTTTGAGGTCGTTGAGCAGGGTCAGCAGTTCGGGAGTCGCATCCTTCTCGCCATAGCCGCCGTCGTGAAGACCGTAAGCCTCGTCGATGAACAGAACGCCGCCAACACCGCGTTTCACCATCTTGCGTGTCTGTTTGGCGGTCTGACCCACAAAGCCGATTACCAGGTCGCCCGGAGTAATTTCAAGAAGATTGTTTGTAGGAAGCAGACCGAGAGAATAGAATATATTCCCCATGATACGCGCCACAGTTGTCTTGCCTGTGCCGGGATTGCCTAAAAACTGATAATGGAACATCGGAATCTCAGGCTGCCGACCTTCCATGCGAGCGCGTTCCTGCTCGGTAAAAATGGAATCGGCAAGAGTGCGGATTTCCTTCTTCACGCTTTCCAGACCGACGAGCTGATCAAGTTCGCGGAAACACTCTTCTAAGTCGACTGCCCGCGGCTCCTCGTATGGTATGTCGTCTTTGCGGATGCGCATCATCTCCTCGCTGGGAATGTTGAAGATATCAAATTCCTTCTGCAACCTGTCGCCCTGACGCGCAACGGTGTCCTTGAACAAGGCTATGACACTGCGTGCATTGCCGAAATTCTCATCTTTGGCTGCCACCATCCCGCAGATAGCCTTGCGGAGGAGCTCCACAGCGTCATCGTCGAGATGCATTTTCTGGCGGCTTACCTGCTGCATATATATCTCCTCCAGCTCAGTGGCGGAATAATCGGCTATATGGATTCTGTTGGAAAAACGGCTTGCCAGACCGGGGTTCGCATTCGCTATAAACTCGTCAATCAGATTCTTGTATCCGGCGATAATGGTGATGAACTTCCCAGCGTCGCCGACCATACGTGTCATAAGACTCTCGACGGCAGCTTTTCCGTCCTGGCTCTGCTCGTTGGGGTTGTCCATAGGAATTAGGTTGTAAGCCTCATCGATGAAGAGGATGCCTCCCAACGCCTCGTCCACAGCGTCGTTCATATTCTTTGCCGCTGAGTTCGAATAGCTGTCAAGAAGGTTCTTTTTCTCTTTCACAACCACCTTGTCGGTAGGCAAAATACCCGCCGCCTTGAATACCTGACCGAGACGTTTGGCAACCTCCGTCTTGCCGGTGCCGGGATTACCAGTAATGGCAATATGGATGCCCTCAGTAGAGGGATCGACCAAACCACGCTCCACGCGCTGACGCTGGATTATCGCCTTGCCGACAATTGAGCGGATATCCTTCTTAAGATTTCCAAGACCTACCATATCATCGAGCGAGGCGAGCACATCGTCCACGCTGCGCCGTGTCTGGGCTTCCTTCCCCTGAATATCTTCCAGAGTGATTTCGGGCGTCGCCGAAGGATCTTCCGCGAGTCTCTGCTTCAGCCGGCTCACCGCCTTAGAATAGACATTGCGCACATCGCGCGCGTTGCCGAAGTCTTTCAGACGCATATTGTACATGTTCTGGAAGAAACTAAGCAGCTGGCCGTCGGCTTCGGGAGAGATAGTGTAACCTTCTTCGCCGCGTTTTACCATGCCGCGGAAAATCGCGGTAAGTTCCTCAGGCTTATAGTCACGGAAACGGATGATTTCATTGAAGCGCGACTGGAATCCGTCGTTGAGCTTGTTGAGTCCTGCCATGTCCTTTTCGTAACCGGCGAGAATCATCACGAGCTTGCCGCGCTCGTTTTCGGTATAGCGTATCAACGCGTCCATAGCGTCTTTGCCATGGTCATTGTTTACAAGTTGATATGCCTCATCAATGAAGAGTATTCCGCCCATGGCTTTGCTCACCCATTTCTCAACCTGCTTGGCTGTGTCGCCTACAAATTGCGATATGAGACTGTCGGCACCGATTTCCACGAATTGACCTACAGGCAGAGCGCCGAGTGCGTTGAGTGCTTCGCCGAATATTCGCGCCATAGTGGTCTTGCCTGTACCCGGATTGCCGAGAAAAATGAAATGGTCATTTATCTTAGGCTTGCGGCCGTCCTTCACATCCTGCTGAATATTACGCGTGATGGTTCTGATTTTGGACTTTATATCCTCCACTCCTACATACTTGTCGAACTCCGCCATGATTTCATCCAGACTCTTGCGAATGAATTCCGTGCCATGCACATATTCGGGACCAATCTCATCTGCATCTATAGGCAGATCGAGGGCTGCTGTGCTTATATTTTCGGCGCGCCGGCGGGCATTATGACCGTTGATGCCGAGTGCTGCTTCCGGATTGCGCTGGTCGTTTACGAATATTCTTTCCAATTTCTCCTTTGCCTCCTGCGACAAGGCGCGATGCTCACACTCAAGTATATCACAGGCAATGCTTACCATGCCCTGCACTGTGATATCATTGGTCTCAAGGAAATAACTTATCGGATTCTTTGCCTCCGGATTTGCCTCGAAGAATCGCTTCAGGTCATCGTCGCCTATTATCACAACCACCGGCATATCCTCGTCGCTCCGCCAGTCGGCGACATAACGAAGCACTCCGTCGAGTTCTACTATTTCTGAAACTTTCTCTGTAGGACAGAGGCGATGGGCCTCATCCACAACTATCATGTGCGGATCAGGTGTGATTTCATCTTTCTGAAGTGCCTCTATCCATCCCTTATACTCCACGGGCTTTATAATTTCAGGCTCAGAGCTATTCAGTATGCCCATGTCTGCCAGCGCTGCGGCAATGGCACGCGCCACCGACTTTTTGCCTGTACCGGGATTTCCCGTAATTACTAAGCTCAAGGGAAGACGCCCCTTTATGCCGCTCTTGCGGCACCAGTCGGCGCGCTTTTTTGCCTTGAGCATCACCTCCTCCAACAGTTCTACAATAGATTTTTTATCATAGAGTCGGCTCAGCGGACCGCCCTGCATGTCGGCAGCCGGGCGCACATTGGCGACGAGTTTCTCGCCGCACCACTTACAGTATCTGGCTATGTCGCGGTTAGTACAACCGCATTTATCGCATTTCATTTGCTGTTTCGGTTTGTTTATAATTGACGGTACGGCGGTTGCCCTTGGAATTCACATAAGTTCCTGTAAAAGCCGGAGCTTCTGCATCAGCCTGCTGCACAGGCTCAAGGCTGAGTGTCACTCCCGGATTGTTTGGAAGATACATAAAGCCGGGTGTGTCGGACTTTTCCTTCGACACCATGACCTGCTGCGTCTTGCCGGCCCTGTAGTTTATAGTCATGTCAGCCTCCCAGATGCCATCCTCGTTCTGATAAAGCTTTATGGTGCTTGGAGTTCCCTGCACATCGCCGGTGTATGTGCCTTCAAACGGTGTGGCGACGGCCTCCATAACTTCGGGGTTGTCATAATTCTTTATAACCCAGCCACAAAGGAAGACACCTCCGGCCGACAGTGCCAGCATAAGCAGAGCGTTTTTAATCAGACCTGATATATGCGAACCGGCATAGGCTGTATTCTCATTGATGTCTTTGACCGGGTAGTCCATATCTTTGCCGGGAAGAAGAATATGGCGTGTATTGAAAGCAAGTCCGGCACGGTGGCGCTGTTTAATCTCGCTTAAGGTTAAATCTGATGACCCGAAACGTTTGCCTATCTTAATAAAAATTTTGCGGCCGAAGAAAATCACTGTTACCAGCAACAGTACAATGACAAGCCACGGCACGACGGGGGCGAGGAATTTGAACAGCACCTCTGTGAGTGCGTATGCCGCGATTCCTCCGAGTGCCATGCCGAAAATACCTCCATCGACACAGCAGATTGCAGCGACGATGCCAAGAATAATGGCTGTCACATGCCCGATGGATTTCATTGCAGTCTCTATCGGTGCGCTTCCTGTGGTAACCGAGAGATATGCCATCGCACCGCAGACGCAGAGCAGCGGAATGAAACACAAGATGATTGCAAGTATCTGGACTGTGCGCACCTTTGCCCATGTCCATTTGTTGCGCGACATAGCGCCATCGACATCGGACGACGGCTGCCTGTTGCAGCGCTGCACATAAGTGCTTTTGGTAAGACGGCTGTCGATGAACTCATACATCTCGAGAGCGCGGGCGGTATATGACTTGGCCTTATAGTCAGCATTGGGGTCTTCCTGAAAGAAGAGCCCGAGCCAGTGGACAAGGAAATTCTGCTCCTTTTCGGTGAACGTGGAGAGTTTCACCTTGTCAAGATCTTCGGGGCGTGTAAATGTATGCCCGTGCAGAGTGACGGGCAGGACACTCCCATGCCATCCGGCAAGAATCTTCAGTCCCGCTGTTTCGGCGCCATAAGGCGCGGCCTTCTTTTTATTGTCAGCCGAGTTAAGTTCCATGCAATAGTTGGCATAGCTAATCTGCTTCTGATACTTTTCTTTGGAAAGCAGGTAAGCTTCAAGCGCGGAGCCCTTGAATTTTTTCCAGTCAACCAGCTCGATATATTTGCCTGTCTCAACACTCAGACATTCCTGCCGGGCAATGAATTCCGCTATCTTTTCGGGTGTCGGCAACTTTGACTTATCGAGCGGCACATCGTCAAATCCGACACCGGGCAGCATGGCATAATGTACCAGGGCATCACGGTCCACATCACTGCCATGTTTCGAAAGCATGGTTCTTGCGCGACCGCACATCACAGGGTCTACATTCTCAAGCCACTGCAGGAAATCACATCTCGACTGATAGTAGAAATAGATGCCGTCGGCAGACTTGAACGCTTCCAGATATTCTGTAAGATTCCGCACATTCTTGCATACCTTACCATAATTCTTTACTGGCACAGGATAAGGAAGCGTCTTGTCAAGCCGGAACGCCAGCTCAAAAATCAGTGAGTCGCTCTTGCTTGCGCCCTTGGCTGCAAGGTGTTTTATCTCGTTGCCAAGACCGACAGCACGGCAGTATTCCCAAATCTTTTCCTCATAGCTGCCCACAGCATCCTTGTAAACGGTAACATTAGTGAAAAGTTCCTTTGCAAGCTGCTCCTGTGTTGAAATCGCGTCGCCTTTCACTCCGTAGAACGGCATGTCGGGAATAAGTTCAAGACATGCCGCATATAATCCGGTATCGGTGTTCGACGGATACTCCATCTCAGTTATCTCGCGCATTCTCAATGCCATCTCTGGGCGTCCGGCGTCTTCAAGCCAGCCGGCTATCTTGTCGCTGTAGAGATATTTCTTCGCAAGTTCCTGATTGTCCCACATCATCGCGCCGAGTTCCTCGTGATTGTGGGCGATAAGATTCTTTTCACCGCTGAAAACAATCCTGTATTCGGCGGCCACATTATCGGCGGCAGTGTCGTGGTAGATTATCTCACCGGATGCCCAACGTTTGATGTCTTCAAAACCGGCGCGTTTCTCAGGATTGTTGCGCGTCAACGCCTTGATAAGCGAAAGCATGTGCTCGCTCATCTCCTTACGGCCTGGATAAGGCAATTCCTCGTCAAGCTTCTGACGGACCAGTTTCTGCTCGTCGGCAATGAGCAGTCCCTCGCCTCGCCACAGCGCCAGCAAGGACATGCCCATCGAATAAAAATCTACCTTGGCATCGGCATAAGTCGCTTGCCCGGGAATGTTGATGTAAAGTTCCGGAGCTGTGTAGATTTTGGTTCGTCCGTCATCGCTGACGGCCCTGCCGTTCTTGTCAAGAATCTTGGCAAAGCCCCAGTCGGTAAGCACGAATCTCGTCCGTGCCTCGTCGGTAAACATGAAATTGGCAGGCTTGACATCGCGATGAACAATGCCTTTTCTATGCAGAAAGTCTATAGCTGCCGTCATCTTCAGAGCAATCTCTTTCAGCTGCCCCTCTTTGCCTTCGAGCTGTACGGTGGCGAGCGAGCCGCCCGGGCAGAGCTGCATTACCTCATAATCGAAGTCAATGCCCTGCTGATCGTCGTGCCATGTGCCATGGTCATATATGTCAACAAGCAGTCCGCTGCCACGCAGCTTCATGATTCTGTCAAGCACGGCATGGTCCGGACGGATACCATAACGGTACATTTTCAGAGCGTAGCGCTTCCCGTCGGCCTCGACCTCAAAGATCTTAGCTTCGCCCGACTCCTCGCTGATGATGCGCACATTGCGGTACATCACTTTGTTAAGCACAAATACCGAATAAACGGGCACATCACAGCGCTTCGAAGCCCCTTGGGCTACATTGGCTGTGCCTGTATCGCTTTTCTGCGGTCCGCCCTGCCCCCATCCAGGACGTGATGCACGGGAGGTATCACTTTTTTGAGGTGCGTCGCCCCATTTAGGACGATTAACCGATGCGGTGTCGCTCTTCTGCGGAGCAGCGCCCCAGTTGTTATTGCTCATATCTGTTATCAGTCAATTATGGATTGTTTGGTATCCACTTCCTTTTCGAAAAATATCCATTTGCCGCCAAGCTGAGGCTCGGCGCATTCGTTAGGACATTTGTGATAGCAGCCGCAGTAGTTGCACACCCATCCTTGCTTTACGAATTCTATCCGGGTAGTGGTAATAATCCGTGCGCTGAAGAAATCGCGCTGCTCCTCGGGAGTGGCAGCCGAATCAGGCAACATGGCATCCATGTGCATCTGAAGTTCTGCCATCTTGGCTTTGTAGAGCTTCATGGCGTCCTCAGCCTTCTTTATTTGGAATTGTTTTCGCTCGCGCGTTCGGGCTGTGGTGTCCGGCTCATCGGCAGGAGCCGACGGTGCCGGAGGATTGGCGATTCCGGCAAAGAGAACTTTATAGGCATCGAGTACCTGCCTGTCGTCGTCACTGAGCGTCACACTCCGATCCGGCGCATCATTGTACTGATTGGCAGCCTCGGCTTCGCTGATTATCTTCTCCAGCTCCGCCATCTCACTGACGAGCTGCTCGGCGCGTTGAAAATGCGGGTCAAATTTAGCATCCGATAATGCTTTCTGCGCCTGCTCGTTGAGCGGTGCAAAGCAGTTCTTGCAGAAGTTGCGGAAGTTGAGTGTTCCGCAGTGCGGGCATCTTATACCTTCGCGATTATTGCCGCACTCGGTACAGAAGCGCATGCCGGGCTCTACCGCAGCGCCGCAGAATGTGCACCGGTTCTTGTATCTGTCCTTTATATCGGCAGGACGATATCGGCGGTAGCTCGGCGCCTCCTGCTGTTTTCGTTTTTCCTGGTATAGGGATTTTTCTTTATGAAGTTCCATGGTTATGAAAGCTTTAATCTTAGTCGAACATTACTCCTGGGTTCATATAGGCAGGAGAATTCCATTCGATATTTCTCTCTGCCAGCGCTGCCTTCTTCGCCGACCAATATGCGAAGCAGAAGCCCATGCCGCGTGGAATGCCCTGCAGTTCTTTCGCTATCTGGCGCTCCACCTCGGGAACGACGCGCTCATACTCTTCGCTCCGCTCGACGGGGTCGAACTTCAGATGTTTCCTGTGGCGCTTGCAGAAATCCGTCATAGCAATGGACGGGTCGATATAGTCGCGCAGCATACGTAGCTCTTTGTCGTTTGCGGCCTCGCCGGGGTTCAGTCTTGCTATTTCTTCGCGCACTGCTATGCAGAGGCGGGGACACTCCGTCTCTATCATTTGGTCGAGCATCTGGCTGAGAAGACCGGCTTTGTCGGCAGACGTCTCGTATTCGCCAGGATAAGTGTCGGGTAAAGATTGCATCAGCCCGAAGGCTTCGCGACATAGCTCTATGTTTTTCCAACTATCCCCCATCGAGTTATAGTTCTTCACCATCTTGCGGAAGATGGTTCCCAGTTTCTTTATTGTTTTATCCATATAAATCTGTTGTCAGGCATTATCATATTTTTCAGGATTATCACGGTATTCATTCGGTGTGCAGCACTTGAGATTCTTGAAAATCCGGTAGAAGGATGATTTGGAATTAAAGCCGCTTACCTGTGCGATAGCTTCGAGCGGCATATCGGTGGTATTCAACAACCTGCAGGCATGTTTTATGCGGAGCTGATTCACATAACTGAAGAATGTGGACTGCCTGTTGCGGTTGAACCAGTTGCTGACATACGTGCGGTTACTTCCTATCTGCCGGGCGACATCGGAAATCTTCAGCGTTGGCACAAGATATGCACGCTCTGCCAGCATCAGTTGTTCGATGCGGACGCCTATTTCGTCAGTTTCCGCGGAGACTTCTGCTGCCGGTTCATCACTCGGCACTTTCGCTACGGCCAGCTCGGAAATGACGGATTCGTGACTATAGATGAAGGATAAGATGAACATCCAGATTATCATTGTACCTATCATGTACACGTATTCAAGATAGAAATTGATCATCAGACTGTCTATTACCCAGAGTGTCAGAATAATAAAGAAGGAACCCAAAATTGTACGCAGCCAGTTGAGATTTATGTTATCGTCGTAGGAGAACCGTTCGCGAAGCATTTTGTGATACTTGGGAATCGTCATCATCGTCCACACGGCATAGTACAGACCATAGACCGCCGACCAGCATACAAGGATGTCATAGAAAATCTCTATACGGGTGATCCAGAGCAGAACAGGCAGAAGGATAAATGGAGCCTCATGGAGTGCCATAGTCTTATAAGAGAGATGCCCGGGGCGGCATAGCTCAATCAGGATAAAAGCATAGAACGGTTCGGCGACCATGTCCATGGAGGTCATCAGAATCCAGTCCCAGTCTTTGCCGCTGATTTCTTTATTGAGAAAGAAAAGGTCTTTGACAAGCGAGACGCTTACTATCAGCATCAGCACCATCACAAGCCTTGAAAGCATGTCAGTGCCACGGCGCCAGAAGAACCATGCCATCATAGCATAGAACATCGTGCACAGCCCGTAGGTGTAAAAGAGTATTTCTCTCTCCATTGCGTTTACTCAGAGTTTTTTATTCTAGAATCCTGTCTAAAGGCGTTACCACGAAGTCATCGGTTATTTCCATTCTGTGCTCGGAGAAATAGGCATAGTTCATCTTATACCACTGACCTCCAATTTTGCCATAATACTCGTCCTCGCCGCAGAGCAACAGCACAAAACCAATAAAAGTAAGCACCGCGATTGCCATCCCGACGAGACAGTAGAGCGCAAGTATGGCTGCTGTAGTCACGATATAAAACGGTGCCGCTACAAGGGCTGACACGGCATCCAGATTGATTAAGCTCCGGATAAGCATGGCAACAACCGGGAGACAGAGCACCACTCCGGCTATAATATTAGCCAAAGGAGGATATTTGAAATCGAAATAATACCCAACAACCCATATAATGAAATAGAGCACGCCGAACAACGGGATTTTTGCCCACCATCCGGCTTTATAGTCATAGTCTCTGTCGTATTGCACAACAAAGAGGATATAGCTCGTCATCTTCATCTGACCGAAAAGACCGAACGCTATCAGAAATACATACAGCCATGCCTTAGGCCACCATACATTGTTGATGTCGCAAAAGCCAAGAGGGTCCGTACTGCCGAATACATACATTATCTCAAATAATCCAAGAACCATTGTGCCCAGATAATACAGCCAGAACCATACGTTCCCAAACCGTATGTTACCCCTGAGAAGCAAGAAAGAGATATAGAGGACAATAAAAAGCCAGACTGCAACATTGAAACATCTGTCGGGAGGCAACAAGGTTCTGTCTTTCAGAAAATTGAAATCCGGAAGTGCCTCCATAATGCGGTCGGTGGAGAAATAATACCCCAAAGTGCCCCATTTGCCATGGGCTTCGTCGAGGTTGACCCACGCAGGTAATGTAGCGGCGACATCATCGCTGAATGCAAGCGAATTAAGCTGTGCATAGCAAGTATCACCCTTGAACACCACCTTTGCCCAAAATCCGTCGCGCCCTGCATATTCAAGCCGGGCTGTCTTGCCGAGTCTGTGCGTGATTTTAGTGTGATTGCCGGGTTTAGCCCTCAGGCACAGTTCTTCATCAGCTACAGTGCAGTAGTCCTTGGCATTGCAATAAGCCAGCGAAAGCACTGCCATTACAAGTAGCGTGATAATGCGTTTGCACATAATGTTATTTGTCGAATCTGAGGTATTAAGTTTAAAGTTACTTGAAACGACGATTGGCTCTATTATGAAATTTGTAATAGGTCCACGCGTTCCGTACTAATTACAAAGTTACTTAAATTACTTGAATCATTACTACCGGGCCAAATAAAAATAGTCTCACATCGTCTATTGCGAGTGTCAAAGCAACAATTAATTATCACATGACGAAATTATACGTATTATTGATAAGTAGATGTTGAGAATTAGTTTATATCAGAATTTTTGCGTATCTTTGTGTGAA
>ERZ827108.1932-NODE-1932-length-24412-cov-6.287720_pt1 | contig 24412 bp, 26 predicted proteins | sample MGYA00519921_ERZ827108 | MGnify/ENA primary metagenome ERZ827108 (study PRJEB31778, sample SAMEA3449258) | human gut metagenome | biome: human gut; feature: human-associated habitat; material: faeces | place: United Kingdom | collected 2010/2012 ...
TATAAAATCTAGTCGTGACTATCCTCCGAAACAGTCCGGTGGACTGTTTCGGAAGTACACTACACAGCTAAATTATAGTTTACCCAACAGAAAACGGGCAAGCTAACCGCCTGCCCGCAACTTTCAATTAACCACCGAAATCGGCTTTGAGATCCGACTTAAACAGTAGCTCCCTTGGTGATGAACACAGGATACTCCGCTGAGCCGGTAATAGTACGATTCTTGGTGATGGTAACGTCCTTATCAGCGATACCGTTAATGAACGCAGCCTTCTCCTCAATAACTGAGCTCTGCATAACGATACTGTTCTTGATAACAGCGCCCTTCCCGACCTTTACACCGCGGAACAGGACGGAATTCTCAACAGTACCCTCAATAATGCAGCCGTCAGCGATAAGGGAACCCTTGACGTTAGCGTCAATGCCGTACTTAGCAGGAGCTACATCTCTTACCTTCGTGTAGATTGGCTTGTTCATGGAGAATACCTCGTGGCAGATGTCACGGTTCATCATGTCATTGTTAGCCTTGTAGAAGGTCTTCATGCTGTCGATTATCTCGAAATAGCCGTCGTATTTGTAGCCGAATATCTTGAAATCATGCAGCTTGTGCTGGAGGATATCAGTCTCAAAGCTGTAAAGGCTGCGGCACTCGCTCTCGCGAATGATGTTCTCCAGGAAGTCGCGCCTTGTAACGTAGATGTTCAGAGTGGGCTTTACTTCGCCGCTGATGGAAGGTCTGGAGAGCACATCGTATACCACGTCGTTATCGTCAACGCCGAGAACTGTGAATCTGGAGGTACGGTCTGCGTCGTAAACGCCCTTTCCGTAAACGCAGGTGATGTCTGCACCCTTCTTCTCGTGGAACTCGATTATCGGCTTGAAATCAATGTTCGCAACAACATTGCTGTCGGACATGATAACATACTCCGCGCCGGATTCATGAATGAATTCCGCAGCGCCTGCGAGAGCCTCAAGCCTGCCTCTGTAAACGCCGTTGTCGCTTCTGCCGTAGGGCGGGAGGATATGCAGACCCCCGGTCTTTCTTGCGAGATCCCACTCACTGCCCATTCCGAGGTGATCCATCAGGGAGTAGTACTTAGCCTGAGTGATTATGCCCACCTGAGTGATTCCCGAATTTACCATGCTGGAAAGCGGGAAATCAACAAGGCGGTATCTGGCGCCGAAGGGAACGCTCGCCATAGCTCTTGCCTTGGTCAGCTCGGGAAGGTTCTCTTCGTGCATATTAGCAAAAATAAGTCCTAAAACATTACCCATACTTGCCATATCAAAAACATCCTTTCTTATATATCTTTGGAGATCATAGCCTTAGGAGGTGCAACAGCCTTGTCGGAAACATTCACGTTATGACCGATTACTGCAACGCCCCACTGTGATTTGTCCTCGATAAGCTCAGGACGTTCTCCGATATGTGCGCCCTCGCCGATGACACAGTTCTCGCCGACGATGGAATACTCGATGACCGCACCCTTCTTGATGATGGTGTTAGGCATGATGATACTGTCGCGGACAATAGCGCCCTCTTCAATAACAACGCCTGCGAACAGCACCGCGAAGTCTACCATGCCGTAGATCTCGCAGCCCTCTGCTACCATGGAGTTCTGGATCTGGCTGGAGGGGCCTGCGTAATGCGGAGGCATTACAGGGTTTCTGGAGTAGATCTTCCAGTTGTCGTCCAGCAGATCGAGCGGAACCTTCGGGTCGAGGACATCCATGTTAGCTTCCCACAGGGAGTCGATGGTTCCAACGTCCTTCCAGTAACCATCGAAGTGGTACGCTACCATCTTTTCCTTGTTCTCGAGCATTGCGGGGATTATGTTCTTACCGAAATCCTTGGTTGCGCCCTCGTCGTTTTCGTTGTCAATAAGGTACTTGCGGAGCTTGGACCATGTGAACACATAAATACCCATTGAAGCAAGGTTTGACTTAGGCTCCTTCGGCTTCTCTGCGAACTCGTAGATAGTGCCGTCGGGATTTGCGCTCATGATACCGAAGCGGGGGGCTTCCTCCCACGGAACTTCAAGCACTGCGATGGTGGCGTCAGCCTCGTGCTGCTTGTGGAAGTCCACCATCTTTGAGTAGTCCATCTTATAGATATGGTCGCCGGACAGGATAACTACATACTCGGGATCGTAGCGGTCGATGAAGCCGATATTCTGGTAGATAGCATTAGCTGTGCCGGAATACCATGCCTTGCCTGCTGCGGTCTCGTAAGGCGGCAGTACGTGTACGCCCCCGTGAGCGCGGTCAAGCCCCCAGGGCTGACCGTTGCCTATGTATTCGTTGAGCACCAGCGGCTGATACTGCGTCAGCACGCCTACGGTGTCGATACCGGAATTTACGCAGTTGGAGAGCGGGAAGTCGATTATTCTGTACTTGCCTCCGTAGGGAACTGCAGGCTTTGCCATCTCCTGCGTCAGCGCATACAGACGGCTTCCCTGACCACCGGCAAGCAGCATGGCAACGCACTCTTTTTTAATGTGATTCATATATTTCCTCCTGTCCCGACCTTTTGAGCCGTGATTTTGTTTGGGTTATCGCCTTTCTTGGCGGGGTTAGCTGTTTTCGCTGATTCTTCTGGAGCCTCGGCAGATTTCTTATTTACAGGAGCCTCCAGCGCTTTGTCTGCCGGGTCTGCTGACCTGACGGATTCAGCAGGCTTGGCGGAGCGAGTCAGGCTTTCCGGAATATCGGCTACCGGTCTCTCCTCGTTCAGCAGCGGGAGCACCACGGGGACTGCCGCTTCGGCTGGAGCTTTCTCCGGCTGTATGGTCTCCGGAATCGCTTCCTCTGCGGGAAGCTGGCTCGGCGGAGTGCGCTTGTTCTTTATCTTGAAGAACAGCACTGCCATCGGGGGCAGATCAAGCGTGATGCGGAACTGCTCGCCGTGCATCGGTTCTTCCTTCGCTGTGACTGTACCGTTGGAAACGCCTGTGCCGCCGTACTTACAGTCGTCAGAGTTGAATACCTCCTTGTAGTCCGCATAGTACGGAACACCGATCTCATATATTTCATGCCTTACCGGCTGGAAGTTGCATACGCATATTATTTCGTCCTTATTGCGGGCGATACGTCTGAACGCGATCACGGAGTTTGCGTTGTCCTCGCTGGAGATCCAGTGGAAGCCCTCCCAGCTCGTGTCACACTCCCACAGCGGAGCGTTTTCCTTGTAGAACCGGTTGAGATCCTTGACGTATTCGTGAAGCTCGCGGTGCGGTTCGAATTCCAGAACCTCCCAGTCGAGCTGGGCCTGGAAGTTCCACTCCTTGTACTGGGCGAATTCCTGACCCATGAACATGAGCTTCTTTCCGGGGTGAGCGGTCATATATCCAAGGAACGTGCGCATTGAATTGAAGCGGAATTCCCTCGGACCGCCCATTTTATCCAGCATGGAGCATTTCCCGTAAACTACCTCGTCGTGAGATATCGGGAGTATGTAATTCTCTGAGAACGCATAGTAGAACGAGAACGTAACCAGATTGTGGTTATACGGTCTCGACAGCGGATCCATGGACATATATCTGAGCATGTCGTTCATCCAGCCCATGTTCCACTTGAAATTGAAGCCCAGACCGCCTATATCGGCAGGCTTTGTGACCATCGGCCATGCGGTGGATTCCTCGGCGATCATCATGATGTTCTGGTGTTCGCGGAACAGCGCCGAATTAAGCTTTTGCAGGAACGCCACGGCTTCGAGGTTCTCGTGGCCACCGTAGGCGTTGGGGCGCCACTCGCCGTTCTGGCGGTCGTAATCCAGGTAGAGCATGGAAGCTACGGCGTCCACGCGCAAACCGTCAACATGGTATTTCTCTATCCAGTAATTCGCGTTGGAAACCAGGAAGCTCTGTACCTCAGGCTTACCCCAGTCGAAGATGTGGGTGCCCCAGTTCTTGTGCTCGCGCTTTAAAGGGTCAGAGTATTCATAACAGCTCGTGCCGTCGAATTCATAAAGACCTGCGGCGTCCTTCGGGAAGTGCGCAGGTACCCAGTCGATTATTACGCCTATCCCGGCGGCATGGCACCTGTCCACGAACTCCATGAAGTCATGCGGAGTGCCGAAGCGGGAGGTCGGCGCAAAGTATCCTATCTGCTGGTAGCCCCAGCTTCCGTCGTAAGGATACTCGCCGATGGGCATAAGCTCCACATGAGTGTAGCCCATATCCTTCACATACGGGATCAGCTTATCCGCAAGCTGACGGTAGCTGAGGTAATTCTCGCCGTCCTTGCGCCAGGAGCCTATGTTCACTTCATAGATATTCGCGGCGCTGTCGTAAATATTCTTTGCGTGGAGCTCGTCAAGATATTTCTTGTCCGTCCACTTGAAGCCCTCGATATCGTAGAACTTGGTTGCGGTGTTCGGGCGAAGCTCCATGTGATAACCATAGGGGTCTGCCTTGAGCTTGATCAGCCCGTCAGGGCTTTCAACGCTGTATTTGTAGTTATCGTACTGCTTAATGCCGGGAATAAAAAGCTCCCAGATTCCGCCGTCGCTGATCTTGTTCATCGGGTGGAGAGCCCTGTCCCAGTGATCAAAGTCGCCGACAACGCTTACTGTTTTCGCATTAGGAGCCCATACGCGGAAAACTGCGCCGCTCTTTCCGTCCTGTACCTCCCGGTGGGAGCCGAATAACTCATAAGCGTGCGAGTTCTCGCCCTGGTGGAAAAGGTACAGCGGAACGGTGTATTTTTCCGGAATGATTATAGCCATATCTAAAGACCTCCTGTCGTTATACTCGTGGAGTCCGTCCGGAATCTGTGCGCGGCGTGTTGCAAAACTGCATAAAAAATACGTCGCCCACTATAAATTCCTAGTTATTATTGTACCACAACCGCCTGTTTTTTTCAATAGTTTTGTTGACTTTTCATGTTTTTAGCTATTTTCCCCCTAATAGATTTAGCACTATTGCACAATGCTTTTCAACTTTTGGTAAACAATTCATTAGCAGTGGGTAACGAATGTGAAAAAATACTCAGGTGAGGTCAGCATTTTTGCGGATGAGATGTCCGGCTCTATCATGGAGATAGAGTTTGAAGATAAAAATATGCAGAAATGAAGCAAAAAAAGTGCAGGTAATTCGCAAATCCGCTCGTTGCGTGGATAGAGAAAATATTGTAAAATTGAATCAGAAAGTTAAGGCAACATCATCGGCGGGAAAATGCTCCGCCGCTTCTGGGAAGCATTCTGCCAGGAAGGCTGCGCTGGTCACGGCGAAACCGGCCTTGAATGACGATAAAAGCTCACATTTGGCTGAACCTAGCCTCATGCGAGCTTTTTAATGTCTTGAATTGTGCATAAGGTATTAAACTGAGACGCGAAACGTGATATCCCTTTCATTCGAGGTTTTAGCAGTTATCCTTCCTCCGTGGGCTTCGGCTATTTCACGGGCGGCGGCAAGTCCCAGTCCGTTTCCAGGACTGCTCCGCGATTTATCCGAGCGGTAAAAACGCTCGAAGAAATGCGGAATCTCATTCCGGTCAACATGCGCGCAGGTGTTGAACACCGTTATTTCCGCGCGTCTGCCCCGGTGCTTTACCGTCAGCCGTATTTCACCGTTTTCATCGGAATATTTCAGCGCGTTATCAAGCAGTATCGAGGTCAGCTTCTGGAATGCGCTCATATCTCCGAATACGGTAACATCGTCCTCGATCTCCTGAGTAAATCGCTTTCCCGCCGCTTTCGCCGAAAAACCGAACGCCTCAGCAATTTCCCAAGCGGCGTCCGAAAGCGAGAATTCCGCACGCTCAGGAAACGGCTGCTCCTCCGAGAGCCGCGACAGCTCCACAAGCTCCGCCGTAAGCCCGCTGAGCCGTACCGCCTGCTTCTGGATATTCTCGACCCACTCGTTGCCGGGTATCTCCATATCCAGGACGTCGGCGCTGGCGGATATCGCGGTTATCGGAGTTTTCAGCTCGTGCCCCGCCGCAGTGATGAACCGCTTCTGCTGCTCAATATTTCTGACATACGGCGCGATGGCGCGCTTTGAAAATATCGCGACAAGTACAGTGACCGCCGCAAGGCATATCACTCCGACCGCGCTTGATACCAGAAGGAGCGTAGTCATGTAGCTTAGCTCCGGTGAAACGTTCAGGAATACCACAGTAGTTTCAGAGCCGTCGCTGGTAGTCATATAGCGGTATTCGCCGCAAAAGCCGCGCTCTTTTCCCGAATCATACACCTGCCGGGCATATTCCTGAGCCTGCTCCTGCGTAATGCTCTTAACAAAATCCGTGCTGGTGGAGGTTATCTCTCCATCGGTGAAGGTCACGGAGAAATACCTCATCATGTATTTCATTTCCGGAGAAGGCGAACCAAAGAACCTGTCGCCGCTGTTATGCCCGCTGTTGTCCTGAGGTCTGTCCGGTTCGGTTTCTTTGGGCGCCGGAGGTGTATCCCCTTCATGGCTGACAAAGGTGGAGATCGTGGCGTCCATGCGGTTGGTGGTTACGATGTAGTTCCACACGTTTATGCCGCATATGAGTATCAGCAGCACCGCGCTGACCGCAGCCACTGCCGACAGCACGAACCGCCTGCGGAGTTTTTTCAGCATTTGCACACCTCCAGGGAATAGCCGGCGCCGCGCGCCGTCCGTATCTCGATATCAGCGCCGATGGAACGCAGCTTCCGCCTTAGAAACCCTACATATGTATACACGACGTCGCTTGCCGTATCCGCATCCATATCCCATACCCTGTCCATTATGAATTCCGATGAGAATATCCTGCGGGGATTACGCATGAACAGCTCCATTATCTGAAATTCCTTGTTGTTGAGCTGTACCGCTCCGTCGCATTTCAGCTCGTACGTTTCGCAGGAGAGCGAGGTGTTCCCGCACACAATATCGTTCGAGGTGTAGCTTCCGCTGCGGCGCGACAGCGCCTTTACCCGGGCGAGGAACTCCGCTGTTGCAAACGGCTTCGGTAGGTAGTCGTCGGCTCCTGCGTTAAGACCGTTAACTCTGTCCTCTATCTCGGATTTGGCAGTGAGCAGCATTACCGGCGTGGAAACTCCGTCCGCACGCAGCTTCTGGAGCACCTCGATCCCGTCCTTTTTCGGCATCATTATATCCAGCACGATGACATCGTAAGCGTTTACCGCGATGAAATCAAGCGCTTCCTCGCCGTCTGCCGCTTCATCTACAGTATATTTGCTGCGCTCAAGCAATGTACGCAGCGCTTTTCTTATCATGGATTCGTCCTCGGCAATCAGTATTCTCATATTATATACCTGCCTTTCCATATGTTCATGATTTGATTATATCACAAAAATCTGAAATGCAGTTGAAAAATATATTTTCTTTCGAAAAAATAAAAAATAAAAGTCGTAATCACTATTGATTTTTGAAAAATAATATGTTATAATATACCTGAAAGGAGATGTTTAATATGACCAGGAAATCTGACAAGGCAAAATTTGTATTTCTAATGCTGTATTTTCTGATTCTCACCATCGAACGGATCATAAGCCTTGCGACGGTGCTTACGAGCGACATAGCCGGCTATGACCTGCTTGATTTATATATGAGCGTGCTTACGGCGGCGGCGATAATCGGAGCATATACGTATATGTTCCTGAAAGTACGCTTTACGGCAAAACCACGCTCATCTGACAAACCAGAACAAAGCGTATTCGGAAAGCTTGCAATAGCGGCCGGTATACTTCTTCTGGGCGGAATGGTGCATACTGATGGCACGATACCGCCGATTCAGTTCGCCGCTTATGGAATGATACTTATTTCTATGGCGATACATACTGCCCAGCGCGTAAAGGCGCTCGGCGGAGGAGTTATAAGATGGCTGTCATTCGGTTATATCGTGGCGTTTTCAATGTCGATACCTGTCGTGTATCATACGTCGATCGAGCTTTCCGCGCTGTTCATTCCTCTGGAGATCATCGTTTCAGCGGGAATGGTCGTAATGTTCACGGTTATGCTCAGGGGGTTCTATGAGGGGGACGGAGAGTACCAGTTCCCGGCAGCGCCGTTCTGCGCGGCTGTAGTTGGCGACGCCGCTGTCCTGATGCTCCGCTGGAACGAGGAGATCAACGTTTTCGTGCTTATTTTCATATGCGTAACCGCCGTGTTGTTCATTGCCGGGAAAATAGCCGGATCAGCAAGGACATGATCAGCAGGTACGCTGTAACACCACAATAAACGGGCAAGTCAAAAACTTGCCCGTTTATGTTTAGAGGCGACCTTTAGTAAATACAATCTGAATCAAGATATATCCACTGCATTTTGTAATGGTACGTCAGCTTCTCAGAGTTCCGTAAGTTCGCTGTACTTACTGCACAGTGGTGATCATCGGCTGTATCTGCACGCCGGAAAGCGCCGCTTCTATCGTCTGGGGTATCCTGTTGAAATCGGATATCATGGAAAACGGCTTTGCTACCGGGTCGTCCTGGAATATCGGAACAAAGTAGAAGTTCCGGTAATTCCGCAGCGTGCCGATATTCTTGGCGGCGCCTGCAAGCGCGTCATTTGTCGACACCGCGATAACCACCGGGCGCTGATTGCGGAGATGGCTCTTTACCGCCATGCATACAGGTGTATCAACGATCCCCGCTGCAAGCTTCGCTAGAGTATTTCCGGTGCAGGGCGCGACAAGCAGCACGTCGAACATTTTCTTTGGGCCTATAGGTTCTGTAGTGGTGATCTCGTGCAGCACAGTTTTGCCGGTGATGTCGAACAGCCGCGCGGCGTGTTCCTGGGCTGTGCCGAATCGGGTGTCGGTGGTGTAGGCGCAGGTCGACATTATCGGGGTAACGTCGCAGCCGGCTGCCACAAGCTCCGATAACGCCCGGAACGCCCGGGAGAATGTGCAGAACGACCCGCACACCGCCGCCCCGACCTTCAGCCCCGAGAGCTTTGAAATGTCGGTCATATATGATACCGCCGTATTTCAGGCGGATTCCTCCTTTCAATGGTTTCCGCAGGCGCTTACGAATGCTCCGCGGAGATGACAGCACGCGCGATTGCTTCGCCGGCTGTCCTGGGGGAGAACTTCCCGGGAAGCCCTCCCGCAGCAATGTATTTCACACCGCGAGCCTCCGCCCACTCCTTTTCCGGAGTCTCCGAGCGGGTCGCGAGTTCCATGTAAACGGTGCCGGAGCGCATTCTGCTGAAGCATTCCTCCGTCAGGATACACGCGGGAACGGTATTTATTACTAGATCGGCGCCTGCCGCGGCAAGTCCGGCGAGGGTCACGGGGAGAGTACACAAGCCGTCGAGCAGTGCCGCTTCCCGCTGGAGCGGGCTTCGCGCCGCGATCGTAACTCTGCACCGGAACGCCTGAAGCAGACGCGCCAGATACCTTGCTATCCTGCCGTACCCGGTGATAACGGCGGTGGAATCAAACAGTGCGCCATCATATCCGCTGATCAGCAGAGATACGGCTCCCTCGGCGGTCAGCAGCGCGTTTTTAAGCGTCAGCTCTTCTGCCGCCATGTAGTTCACCAGTTGAAGCCCGTGAGTTTCACACAGCGCCTCCAGCTTCGTGGAGGTTCCGCCGGAAAAAATCCGCGCTCCCGCAGCGGCGTAGTCTGTAAGCAGTTCCAGAGGAAGCGGTCTTTCAGAGAGCGGCGCGGTGATGTTCTCACCGTCCCGGGAAAACGGCACGGGAAGCACTATCCGCTCGTATCCGTCCGACTGGTTTTCAGGCTCAGGGAAATCGCCGCCCAGCCCGACCGCGCATACTCCGCCGCTCTGCGAGATAAGCTCCGCTGCGCAGATCATGCGCCTGTCGCCGCCGATAAACAGAATGTCACCCATACCGCACCTCCTGAACGCTGTCCTCTGTGGTCAATACCATAATATGTATAAACTCTCCCTGCGGTGACGAAATTTTAGAAAATAAGCCCTTGAAAATACGGCGGCGATGTTGTATAATAAAAACAGCAAAATCTATTAAAAGGAGACTGACAATATGAATATATGGCATGACATCAATCCTGACAGGATCACCCCAAACGACTTCATGGCGGTTATCGAGATCGAAAAGGGAAGCAAGAAGAAATACGAGCTTGACAAGCAGACCGGTCTGATCGTGCTCGACCGCATTCTGTACACCTCCACGCACTACCCCGCCAACTACGGATTTATCCCGCGCACCCTCGCGGACGACGGCGACCCGCTGGACGTACTGGTACTCTGCAACGAACCTATAGACCCGCTGGTGCTGGTTCAGTGCTACCCCATCGGAGTTATCACAATGCTTGACAACGGCAAGAACGACGAAAAGATCATCGCGATACCGTTCGAGGATCCTACCTACAACGCATACAGAGGAATTGAAGCGCTCCCCAGCCATCTGTTTGAGGAAATGCGCCATTTCTTCTCAGTGTACAAGCAGCTTGAGGGCAAGGAGACCGCAGTCAACGAAGTAATGGGTCAGAAGCAGGCTGTAGAGGTCATCAAGCAGTGCATAAAGAACTACAACGATATCTACGGCGCACAGCACCCCTACGAGCCGGAGCACACCACTCACGGTAAGAAGTGATGATACTTGCGAGCCAGTCACCGCGCCGCCGCGAGCTTCTCGGGCTGTTCTGCCCGGAATTCGAGGTCATGCCTGCGCAGGGAGAAGAATCGCTTCCCGACGGAATATCCCCGCGGGAGGCTGTCATGCTGCTTTCAAAGCAGAAGGCGGAGGAGATATCCGCGCGTAAGTTCCCGGACGGAAACATCACGGATACAATAGTAGCCGCCGATACGATCGTAGCGACAGACGGAGAGATTCTCGGCAAGCCGAAAAGCCAGGAGCATGCAGCGGAAATGCTTCGACACCTCTCAGGCAGAGTACACAGCGTTTTCACCGGCGTGACCCTGATAACACCGAAAACCTCCGTCACCTTTGCCGAGGAAACTCTTGTGGAGTTCTACCCGCTGACGGCTCAGGAAATAGCGGATTACACCGCCACCGGGGAACCTATGGACAAAGCGGGCGCATACGGTATTCAGGGGCGCGGAGCGCTGCTTGTAAAGCGTATCGAGGGTGATTATTACAACGTGATGGGACTTCCCGTCGGGGAGGTCTACCATCGGTTAAAGGAACTCGGAGCATTATAAAAATAAGGGGCTGTAATTTTACAGCCCCTTATTTTACTAGATAATCCGGCTTGTTCAGCCGAGCTTGATTTTGATGAAATCCGTGATGATATCAACGCACTTTTCAAAGCCCAGGTCTCCGCTGTTAAGGCACAGATCGTAGTTCCTTGCGTCTATCCATTCTCTGCCGGTGTGAGCCTTGTAGTATGCGGCGCGTTCCTTGTCGGTGGCGGCGATGGTCTTGAGTGCTTCCTTGCGGTCTACTATGCCCTTTACCTCCGCGGCGTTCTTTACACAGGTCTCATCATCGGCGTAGATGAATACGCGGATAACGGACGGATCTCCTTTGAGCACATAGTCGGCGCAGCGGCCTACTATTACGCAGGAACCCTCAGAAGCTATCTGCTTTATCACCATAGCCTGATAATTGAACAGGTTCTCCTCGGAGATGAACCCCGACTTTTCGGGAGCTATCACTTCGCCCTTGTAAACCCCGGGCTTTCCGAAAACGCTGTTCTTCGTTTTTTCGTCGGACTGACCGAAAAGAGCCTCGTTGATACCGCTGGCGTCAGACGCCATTCTGATAAGCTCCTTATCGTAGAACTTCACGCCGAGCTTATCGGCGAGCATTTTGCCGATGGTTCTGCCGCCGCTGCCGAAGCCGCGCGCGATAGTTACTGTAAACTTTTCCATGACGCCCTCCTGTTATTCACCCAGATATGCCTTCTTGACGGAATCGTTATTCATCAGCTCGTGAGCGTCGCCGGAAAGCACGATCTTTCCGGTCTCCAGAACGTACGCGCGGTTTGCGATGGAAAGCGCCTTCTTAGCGTTCTGCTCAACGAGAAGCACGGTCGTGCCGCTCTTGTTTATCTCCTGGATAATATCGAAAATTTCGCTGACGTACAGCGGAGAAAGTCCCATCGACGGCTCGTCCATCAGGATTATCGACGGCTTGGACATCAGCGCTCTGCCCATAGCGAGCATCTGCTGCTCGCCGCCGGATAGAGTACCGGCCATCTGACTACGGCGCTCATCTAGTCTGGGGAAGCGATCAAACACATGCTTGAGGGATTCCTGTATCTCAGCCTTATCCTTGCGGGTGTAGGCTCCGAGCATGAGGTTTTCCAGCACGGAAAGCTGCGCGAATACGCGGCGTCCCTCGGGAACGTGCGCCATTCCCATTGAAACTATCTTGTGCGCGGGGGTCTTGGTGAGATCCTTACCGCCGAACATAACGGAACCGTGCTTTGCCTGAACAAGTCCGGTGATGGTGTGGAGTATCGTGGTCTTTCCTGCGCCGTTTGCGCCGATGAGGGCGATTATTTCACCCTGCTCAACGTCGAAGGAAATGCCCTTTATCGCGTTTATCGCGCCGTAATATACCTGTAAGTCCTTTATTGACAGCATTGACATGAGCGTTTCCTCCTTATTCTCCAAGATATGCGGTGATGACCTTCGGGTCGTTGAGCACCGCAGAGGTCTCGCCCTGTGCCAGCTCCTGACCGAAGTTGAGCACGGTCAGCTCCTCGCAGATGCCGGAGACCAGCTTCATGTCATGCTCGATGAGCAGTATCGTCATCTTGAACTCGTCGCGTACAAAGTGGATAGTGTTCATAAGCTCTGCTGTCTCGTTCGGGTTCATTCCGGCTGCCGGCTCGTCGAGAAGCAGCAGCTTCGGGTCGGTGGCGAGCGCGCGTGCTATCTCGAGCTTTCTCTGCTTGCCGTAGGGGAGGTTCGCTGCAAGCTGCTGCGCCTCTCCGTCAAGCTCGAACACCTTGAGCAGCTCCAGAGCCTTTGCGGTTATGCGCTTCTCCTCCTTGAAGTAGCGGGGGAGTCTCAGTGCGCCTTCTATCGCGGTGTAGTTCGTGTGGTTGTGAAGTCCCGCCTTTACGTTGTCGAGAACGCTCATGTTCTTGAACAGGCGGATATTCTGGAAGGTTCTTGCGATACCAGCCTTGTTGATAGCTATCGCAGGCTTTCCGGTGATGTTTTCGCCGTCCAGGAGGATAGTTCCCGCCGTAGGCTTGTACACGCCGGTCAGCATGTTGAACACGGTGGTTTTTCCGGCACCGTTAGGTCCGATAAGACCGTAGAGCTGGCCCCTGCGGATAGTCATGTTCAGACCGTCTACCGCGCGCAGGCCTCCGAACTGTATCGAGAGGTTCTTGACCTCGAGAATGTTGTTAGTCTCAGCCATTGTCCGCACCTCCCGCTGTATTCTTCCTGCGTGTGAAAATTTCCTTTATCTTCTGGACCGGTGCGGAAATACCTATTCTTTCGCGCAGTGCTATGAACGCAGGCGCATTGTTGAATATCATCATCAGTATCAGAACGATAGCGTAGATGAGCATTCTGTAGTCGCCGAGCTCGCGGAATATCTCAGGCAGGGCGTAGAGAATAATGGTCGCGATAACGGAACCGCGCAGGCTTCCCAGACCGCCGAGCACCACGAATACCAGGATCAGTATCGACAGGTTGTAGTCGAACTTCTTCGGAGCCAGCATTGTGAGTGAGTGCGAGTACAGAACTCCGGCAACGCCCGCGATAGCCGCAGAAAGAGTGAACGCCATCAGTCTGAACTTGGTAACGTTGATACCAACCGACTGAGCCGCGATGTAGTTGTCGCGGACTGCCATGCAGGCGCGTCCGGCGCGGGAGTTGATGAAATTCATCAGGATAACCATGCATATCATCAGCACGATGACCACGAGCACGAGGTTAGTATCCTGCGGGGCTTTGATTCCCTTTGCGCCCTCGAGTATTACCTTGCTGGTCTCCTTGTCGGCGTTGGCGACAGCCGCAGCGAAGCTGAAGTGCAGACCGTTCTTGTCCATTGTGAGGTAGATGTTGTTGGCAAGCGCCTTGATTATCTCACCGAATCCGAGAGTTACGATAGCGAGGTAGTCGCCGCGGAGTCTCAGTACTGGGATACCGATGAGTATACCGAATATCGCCGCTGCGATACCGCCGACTATCAGTGCAAGTATCATTCTGAGCCAGGAGGGGTTGATGCTTTCTTCGGTCATCAGCGAGAATATGCCGCCGACGTAAGCGCCGATGCACATGAATCCCGCATGGCCGAGGGAAAGCTCACCGAGGATACCGACCGTGAGGTTCAGCGAGATGGAGAGGATAATGTAAATACCTATCGGTATGAGCAGTCCGGAATACTGGCTGCCGAGAACGCCGGTCATTGAGAGTACGCCGAAAATGACGAACAATCCGAGGGTGATGCCGCAGGTTATGAAGTTGTTCTTTGTTGTCTTTGTCATGTTCCCGCCCCCTTAAACCTTTTCGCGGATCTTCTTGCCGAGAATGCCGGTGGGTCTTACCACCAGAACTATTATCAGCACGAGGAACACTATCGCGTCAGAAAGCTGTGAGGATATGTACGCCTTTGCAAGCTGCTCGATTATTCCCAGCAGTACGCCGCCGATCATCGCTCCCGGAATGGAGCCGATACCGCCGAATACCGCCGCAACGAACGCCTTGATACCAGGCATAGAGCCGGTATACGGGCTGAGCTGCGGATAAGCTGAGCACATCAGCACGCTCGCAACGCCCGCCAGCGCGGAGCCGATCGCGAATGTAAGGGAGATAGTACCGTTTACGTTGATACCCATGAGCTGCGCAGCGCCCTTGTCCTCAGCGACGGCAAGCATGGCCCTGCCGGCCTTGGTCTTGTTGATGAACCATGTAAGCGCAGCCATGATTATGAGCGAAACCACTATGGAGAGGAATGTCTCCATTGAAACCTTGAGGGAGGTGCGCACGCCAGGCTCGGCTGCCGTGAAGAACTGCGCTCCGTTATCCGTAACAATGAGGAACGGCGGCATGCCGTCGACAACAGACGTGAAATTCTGCGCTGCGGAACCAAAAATCAGCAGCGCGAGGTTCTGGAGAAGGTAGCTGACGCCGATGGCGGTGATGAGCACTGCAAGGGGAGGCGCGTTTCTGAGCGGTTTATAAGCCACCTTTTCGATCACGACGCCGAGCACCGTGCAGACCACGATGCCGATAATGACCGAGAGCCACACCGGACACCATGCCGTGGACATAGCGGTAAATACTGCGTATCCGCCGACCATGATGATATCGCCGTGTGCGAAGTTCAGCATTTTTGCAATGCCGTAAACCATCGTATATCCGAGCGCGATGAGCGCGTAGATGCTTCCGAGGCTTATTCCGCTGATGAGGTAAGAAATAAAGCTCATAAAGAACCTTCTCCTTTCGGGAATTTATTCTGCCGCATATCAAAATAAACTCAGTTCCGGGTTTACTTTGATCTACGGCAGTGTAGCTGCCGTAAAAATAGCCTTAATTATACAAATAAGACCCGTACGGTTTCTCCTGAAAAAATCCGGGGAAACCATACATACGGGTCTGAATTTGTGTTTTAGTTCAGATGATCACTTGATCACTGAGCGGAAACGTAGGAACCTACGCCGTCAGTTACGGTGATCTTCATAACCTGAGGTGCCTTTGTCGGCTCGCCGTCAGCGGTCCATGTGGTGGAACCTGTAACGCCGTCAAGGGTGATCTCGGTCATGGCAACCTTTACCTTGTCGCAGATATCGGAAGCGCTCATGGAAGCGTCGTTAACACCAGCCTTTTCAAGGGCGAGCTTGATAGCGTAAACTGCGTCGTAAGCGTCTGCTGCGAACTGGATCGGAACTTCGCCGTTTGTCAGCTCTTCGTAAGCTGCGGTGAACTTAGCGGACTTCTCATCAGGAGAAGAAGCTGCGAAAGGAGTCATAACCAGAACGTCCTGAGCGATGTCAACCTTGTCGCCGAGCTGGTCGATAAGACCGTCCAGACCGTCGCCGCCGAATACTGTCATGTCCATGCCGGCGGACTTAGCCTGCTGGAGGATAAGGGATGCTTCCTGATAGTAGATCGGGAGGAAGAGCAGGTCAGCGCCGCTGTCCATTACCTTCTGGATCTGTACGGAGAAGTCGGTCTTTGCGTCTGCTGTGAATGCTTCCTCAGCGGAGATCTCAAGACCCTTCTCAGCAGCCTCAGCCTTGAAGCCGTCGAGGATACCGGTAGAGTATACGTCGGAGCTGTCGTAGATGATACCAACCTTGGTAGCAAGGGAGTTATCAGCGATGTAGTCAGCAGCGATCTTACCCTGGCCAGGATCGGTGAAGCATACGCGGAAGCAGTTGTCGCCTGCGGAGATAGCGTCCAGAGAGGAACCGGACGGAGTAAGCAGGAACATGTTGTCCTTTGCAGCCTCAGCGCTTACTGCTACGCAGGGAGCGGAGGTAACTGTACCAACGAGGAGCTTCATGCCAGCGTCCTTCAGGGTGTTGTATGCGTTTACGGACTTCTCAGGGTCGTGCTCGTCGTCCTGGAAGTTCAGCTCGAGCTGCATGCCGTTTACGCCGCCGTTAGCGTTGATCTCGTTTACTGCGAGCTGAGCGCCGTTCTTAACTGCGTTTCCGTAAACTGCTGCTGCACCGGTGATCGGGCCGATACCGCCGATTACCAGTGTGCCGCCTGCTGTGGTGCTGCCATCAGCCGCGGAGGAATCGCCAGCCGCAGAGGAATCGCCAGCTGCAGAAGAGCTGCTTGCGTTGTTGGAGCAGCCTGCGAAGGGAACTGTCATTGCCGCAGCCATTGTCAGAGCTGCAACCTTCTTCCAAACATTTTTCATTTTGTGTTTCTTCCTTTCCATGTTCATACTTCGGAATCACGCTGCGAAAGCAGCATCGATTCGCAAAGCACGCCGTTTTGCATCACTTCCCATTTGTAGGAAATCAATGCGGCATGAATTTTTCTTTGCAATAATATAATAACCTTTAATTCAAAATCTGTCAATGATAAAAAGCATTGATAATTCACATTTTCAGATTCAATTTTTGTGTACTTTTACCTAAACGTCACTATATCATAACAAATCAGGACAGATATGCTACATTTCCCGCCATGATGTGTACTTTAAATCCCTTTAAATACATATTTTATAGTATATCATAATTCGATAAAAAAATCAAGTGCTGAGCCGTTTCGGAGCCAGAAAAGATTTGTTCATATATTTGTTGATAGTGAATATATTTCTGCCGGATATTCGGTTACAATTACCAGTGACAGACGGGCAAAGTTCGTGTATAATAAAAATATGAAAGTTCATAATATTGTAAACAGATGAATCGGAGGCGGAACGATGGAGCAGAACATATTCATGTGCATAGATCTTAAAAGTTTTTTCGCCTCGGTGGAGTGCGCCGACAGAGGCCTTGACCCGTTCACGACCAACCTTGTGGTTTCAGACCCCTCCAGGGGGAACGGCGCGATATGTCTAGCGATAACCCCAGCGATGAAGGCTCTGGGGATACGTAACCGCTGCCGTATATTCGAGATTCCTCCCGGCGTCCAGTACATCACCGCCATGCCGCGCATGAAAAGGTACATGGAGGTATCGGCTCAGGTGTACGGAGTGTACCTCAGGTACATCAGCCAGGAGGATATCCACGTTTACTCCATCGACGAATGCTTCATCGACGCAACGCCGTACCTCGCCATGTACAATACTTCTCCGAAGCAGCTCGCGCAGACCCTGATGAACGCGGTCTTTGAAGAAACCCACATCTGCGCCACCGCCGGAGTCGGGACCAATCTGTTCCTTGCAAAAGTCGCGCTGGATATCACCGCGAAGCATGTCCCGGATCACATAGGCTGGCTCGACGAGAAGGAATTCCGCGAAAAGCTGTGGTCTCACCGACCGATAACCGATTTCTGGAACGTCGGAAGCGGCGTTGCGCGCCGTCTTGCGAAATACGGCGTGTACGACATGGGCGGAGTCGCCAAGATGAACGAGGATATTCTCTACAAGGAGTTCGGCGTGAATGCTGAGTTTCTTATAGACCACGCCCACGGCAGGGAGCCGTGCACAATGGCTGAGATACACGCCTATGAGTCGAAAACGAAGTCGCTGTCGAACGGTCAGATACTTTTCGAGGATTACAGCGCGGATAACGCGTTCATCGTCATGAAAGAGATGGTAGACACCCTGATACTCGAGCTGGTGGAGAAAAAGCTGGCGGCGGGGTCGGTGTCGCTGACCGTGGGATATTCAAAGGACGTATTCCCGCCGACCGGCGGCACACGGAAGCTCAGCGGGTTCACCGGGTCGCGCCGGAAGCTGACGGAGGAATTCGTCAGGCTCTATAACGACACCACCCGCCGGAAATATCCGATACGCAGCATAAACATCGGGCTTGGCGGGCTGGTGGAGGACGTGTATTCCACTTTTGACCTGTTCATGGATCCCGCGGCGGAGGAAAAGGAAAAGAACATGCAGAATGCAATAATAGACATCAAGCGGCGGTTCGGTAAAAACTCCCTGATAAAGGCGATGAGCCTTCAGGAGAAGGCCACCGGAATACGCCGCAACAACATGGTGGGAGGTCACAATGGGGGCTGAATCAAGACGTCACGCGGACAGAGCGCGGCAGTTCATGCCGTTCGCGTCGCTCAGGGGCTACTATGACTTCATAAGGGAGCAGGAGCGCGTAAAGGAGCCGCGCCGGGAGCTTTCCGAGGACGGCGCGCAGGAACTTTCCGATGTGCTCGGGAAAACGGCGCGGGGAGTTATGCTGAGGGTCGTGTTTTACGACAAGGATCACTATGAAACGGCGGAGGGGCTGGTGTCGGAATTCGACCCGGTGTTCCGGAGCCTGTGCATAGTCCGGCGGAAAATTCCGTTCAGCGACATTTACCGCGCCGAAATACTGGAGGGACTGGACAAATCACCGGGATAATGTTATAATCAAAGTAACATCAATACCGGAGGTACATTATGAAATTAGTGATACAGCGCTGTGAAAGGGCGGACGTAAAGGTAGACGGAAAGACCGTCGGCGAGATAGGAAAGGGGTTCCTGGTTCTGCTAGGAGTTGGCAAGGAGGACACCGAGAATGACTGCGAACGGCTCGCGGCGAAGATGATAGGTCTGCGGATATTCTCGGACGAGAACGACAAGATAAATCTCTCGCTGAAGGACGTAGGCGGCTCGCTGCTTATAATATCGCAGTTCACGCTGTATGCCGACGCCCGAAAGGGGCACCGTCCGAACTTCCTGATGGCGAAGGAGCCGGGCGAAGCCAACCGCCTCTACGAATACTTCTGCGAGGTCTGCCGCCGTGATATCCCGAACGTCCAGACAGGAGAATTCGGCGCGGACATGAAGGTAAGTTTAGTCAACGACGGTCCGTTCACAATAATACTCGAATAATTTGTAACACGTCAACTTACATGGCGCTTTTCGTCTTTGTTAATTTTAAAATTATCGCGAAGCGATACCATAATTCCGAATTCTGAATTCATAATTCCGAATTTAAAAAAATCCCCTTTCCGTCTGGAAAGGGGATTTGATATTGTATCAGTTATTAATACTTGTTGGAGTGAGCCTTTACGTACTCAACAACTTCCTCAGCGTAGCAGAATGCCATGCTTACGCAGGTATCAGCGCAGCCGTAGTAGATAGCGATACGTCCGGTGTCCTTGTCGCAGAGAGCTGCGCAGGGGAATGTAACGTTCTGAACGTCGCCAACGGTCTCGTAGATCTCGCGCGGGTTGATGAGGTACTCGCGGCAGCGGTACTTAACCTTCCAGGGCTGATCCTTGTCGAGAATGCAGGCGCCGAAGCTGTAAACGAAGCCGTTGCAGCTCTCGAGAACGCCGTGGTAGAATACCAGCCAGCCTTCGCTGGTCTCGATCGGGATAGGACCTGCGCCGATCTTCTTGGACTCCCAGCCGCGGTCAGGAGCCATAACGTGTCTGTGCTTGCCCCAGTATGTCATATCCTTGGAGTGGGACAGGTACATGTCGCCGAAAGGAGTGTGACCGGAGTCGGAAGGACGGGAGAACATTACATACTCGCCGTTGATCTTTCTCGGGAACAGAACGCCGTTTCTGTTGAAGGGCAGGTATGCGTTCTCCATCTGGTGGAATTCCTTGAAGTCCTTGGTCCAGCCCACGCCGATAGTGGGCTTCCAGCCGTATGCGTTGCACCAGGTGATCCAGAATCTGTCCTCGATCCATACGCAGCGGGGATCGTAGCCGTACTGCCACGGATTAGCCTCTGCGGTCTCGGGATCGTCGTTGATCCACTCTACCTTCTCAGGGTTGATGTTCCAGTGGATGCCGTCCTCGGAGAAACCAGCGTGGATAGCCATGTTTCTTTCCTTGTCGTCAACACGGAATACGCCTGCGAAGTGGCCCTTGTCGCTTTCGAAGGGAACTACTGCGGAGTTGAAGATGGAGTTGCTGGTGGGAAGCAGGTCGCGGGGAATGATCGGGTTAGCGTTGTAACGCCAGATAACGTCCTTGCAGCCCTCGGGTCTGTCCTGCCAGGGCATGTTAGGAATGCTCTGACCAAAGATTTCTAAGCTCATGTGTGTACCTCTCTGTTATTTTATTTACCGGTGCGGAAATTCCGCCCTCATTGATTACTAGTATATCAAATATCCGCGTAGAATTCAATAGTGTTTTTGACTAAATCTTTCGAGTTTATCATGTGCATGTTTACTTAAAAACTCTTATTTTTTTACTTAAAATTTCAAACTCCGCTTTTGAAAGGGATTCTGCGGCTCCGATAAACGAAACATCTGCCGGAAACACCAAACCCCTGTGATCTCTCACAGGGGTTTGGTGCTGGTTTGGTTGGTAATTATATGAAAATTAACGGTGTCGTATTCATGGAACAGAACCTCGGTTCCGTTTCCGTAATATTAAGTATATCCGCTGTGGGTGAATTTATGATGTGGCATTTGTGAAAATTGTGTGAATGTTTCGCTTTCGCCGAAGTCTAACATTAAACGCTTGCCCTAGGCGCAGGAGTTTCCCGGAAATTTCCCTTTTTGTAGGCGATGGTGGATATAATAAGTCCGATAACGAATGCTGCAAGGAAGCTTCCGCAGCATATCAGCGCCGACGTCCACAGCGGAAGTCCGTAGCCATATTCATTTGCAGACGAACTGACGGTTATCATCACCAGAAAAAACGGCGCATAGAACACCACGAAGAATAGCGCGGCGAACCGTATGCACATTACGATACAGCCGCCCAGCGCGAATATCCCGCCGAACAATGCAGTCATCACCAGCATGTCGGAAATATTGCTGACATCACGTCCGGTGAGCAGGATAAACGCCGCGTAGACTGCATTTGAAAGCACGCTCCAGCCAAGCGGCACGAGCATGGAAAACAGCGGTATGCCGCGCGTGTAGAGCTTGTCGGCGCAGGGGACGGAGCGCATAAAGCGGTTCCCTATAGTGTCCTGAACCATGAAGATAACGGGCAGGCACACCGCCATCATCATCGGCATCAGCGCGCTGAACTTGCACATAATGAAGTCGGCAGGGTCGCCGCCGGGATCCTCATGAAACAGCATTACCGCAGCCATCATCAGCAGGAAGAACGCGGCCACTCCAATGAGTATCCTCTTATGCGAGAAATACCGTGAAAAAAGCAGCTTCAGATCTGTCACTGGGATTCACCCCATTTCTTTTCTGCGACTGCGAGCGCGTAAATAAGCCCCGCTGCAAATACTGCCGCCGCAACCACTCCGACGGTCACGGTTATTCCGGCGCTGCTGAACAGGGGATCAAGCCGGGTCGTTTGGCTGTCTTCTGCGTCCGCCAGGAACCCGAAGAATCCTGCCAGGAACCCGAACCCGCAAAAAACGCCCATCATAACTATAATGCGCGCCGTGTTGTTCCTGATGAACCCCATGAAATTACATACTCCGGCGGCGATGAAAAGCAGCGTCACCCCGAAAAATACGAAATTGTTATTAATACCGATGAGCTTGTATGCCACGCTTATCAGGGCGAGAAGACCCAGCCCGGTGATTATTCCGAAAAGATTTCCCGCAGCTATGGCGCGCCGGAAATGGGCTGCTCCGTCCGGCAGGGAAGCGTAGTATTTATGACCGGGCGTCACCGGTGAAAGGTACTGATACAGCGCATTCATGAATATCAGCCCGAAAACTGCACTCAGGCTGCTCAGCATTGTGGATACGCCCTCAGCCAGTCCGGTGAGGAACTCATTCATCGGGAAGCAGCCTATTATCCCGCACAGTACTGTCAGTCCTGAGATGACCGCCGCAAATGACACTATCGACCGTATCTGACAGTTCCCGAAAAACAGCCTGAACGACTGTATGTACTTTTTCATCTGTGTTCCTCCGCGTATTTCAGCAGACCAACGCTGAGCTGCTGAAGGGTAGGGGCGGCGGTTTCCACGTTCAGCGCGGCGAGCGCTTCCGAGTTTTCAGAAAGAGCCAGTCCGTCAAACGTGGTGCGGTTGTGGCTTCCGCTCATGAGGAGGGACTTCGCCTGCTCCCAGTTTTCTGCGTCGCCGCTTACCACTATGTATTTTTCCTTGAGTTCTTCGATGAATCCCTGCTCGATGACACGCCCCTTATCCATGAAAACGGCGTAGTCCGCGGCGTTTTCCATGTCGGCGATGTTGTGGGTGGAGAAGATTATCGACTTTCTTCCGTCGCCGTCGTCGAGGTATTCGCGCATGCGGTCGCAGAGCCTGTCGCGCATGAGTGGGTCGAGGGAGCTTCCCGGCTCGTCGAGCACCAGCAGCTCAGTGCTGCGGGCGAACACCGAAGCCAGGCATGTGCGCATGCGGTTTCCGTCGGACTGCTTATGCATGGGGCGGGGCTTTTTGGTATTTTCGCTGTCCACCTCGAATTTCTCGCACAGCTCGGCGAATTTTGCTCTGTCGAAGCTCTTGTAGGCTATCTCCATCGATACCGCGATGTCCTTCGCAGTGAATCCCAGTGGGAAAAACGCGCTGCTGGCGCAGTATCCTATGCGCTCCCGCAGATTTGGGTCGGAAATATCCCTGCTGTCTCCGAAGTACGTTACCTCGCCGTCTGTGCGGTGGGTAACTCCGCAGAGTATGTCGATAAGCGTGGTTTTACCCGCTCCGTTTGCACCGATGAGCGCGGTGGAAAAGCCTTCCGGGATATCCAGGTCGAGCGCTCCCAGCGTGAATTTGCTGTATTTTTTCGTAAGACCTCTTGTTCTTACGCAGTAGTTGTTTTCCATAATAATTACTCCCTTATTTCCTGCTTACTAATGGGAACCTCTAAAAACCGGTGTGAAAAGCAAAAATGGGCAGAGTGTGCCAGATTCTAGGAAAGCCGACGAAGTAAGGCTGTATGCCTTACGAGGAGGTGCAACACGATGTTGCAGAGCGAAATAACCGAGTGACGGCATGGACGCCGTCACATCAGAAATTTCGCTTGTTGACAGACGAAGATGGCGCGCACTGCACATTTTCGCTCACATGAGGTTTTTAGAGGTGACCTAATACAAATAATAAAACAAAGAGCGTCAGGCAGATAATATCTGCAATGCCGATAATGCGTACTGCGATATCCGGCAGAAATCCCCCGCAAATTTCACTTACCGCCAGTAGAAGTCCGCCAAATCCCATTATAATGAGCGTTATACAGGACAGGCGCTTTACTGTGGTTTTATCCATATCTTTACTCATATACGATAAGAGCCTGCGCCGCTTTCGAAAGCGGCAAATATTTTTTCCAGCTCGTCCACGGCTGTTTTTTCGTCAGGGTAAACAGCGAGTATTCCATCGCACATAGTTCCGAAGCCAGCGGAGCCTACCAGCGCGAACTTGCCCTCTTTTCCGCCGCCTACGATTCTTTCAACGGAAATTGCAGCGCAGTCGGCTATTTTCTTCCTTTTTTGTGAATATATAAGCATATTGCCACTCTCCTCAGTCTGTATCGTATAGTACTTTCAGCATTTCCACCAGCTCGTCGCGGGATACCCCGGCGAGTTTTGCGGCCTCCATTGCATTTTGCAGGTGCTGTTCCAGAAGGCGGAGCTGCTGCTCCCTTACCATCTCGCGGTCCTGCGGGTTCACGATGTAACCCTTGCCCTGCACTGGAGCTATCATTCCCTCCTGTGTCAGAAGCTCGTATGCCTTCATCGTGGTTATTACGCTGATTTTCAGATCTTTTGCAAGTCCGCGTATCGACGGGAGGTACTCTCCCTCGCCAATTCGTCCGTTCATGATATCGTCCTTGAACTGCGACGCTATCTGTCGATATATCGGAACATCGGAATTCTGCATTATCTTCAAGTTATGACCTCCTTTCGCGTGTTTATATGTTATATATACAGTATATACTGATTTTGCCTGTTTGTCAAGGGGTATTTTACTTTTTCTATGAGAATAATGTGCAGTTTTTTGTATAAGTAATAAATTGTTGTTTGTAGGCGGAACGCTGCTTGTGAGAGAAAACTATAATTTAGCGGTGTAGTGTGCTTCCGAAACAGTCCACCGGACTGTTTCGGAGGA
>ERZ827108.1934-NODE-1934-length-24372-cov-9.224904_pt1 | contig 24372 bp, 19 predicted proteins | sample MGYA00519921_ERZ827108 | MGnify/ENA primary metagenome ERZ827108 (study PRJEB31778, sample SAMEA3449258) | human gut metagenome | biome: human gut; feature: human-associated habitat; material: faeces | place: United Kingdom | collected 2010/2012 ...
CGATTTGCGCTGTTGCTTGCCGATGCGCTGTTGTTTCGGCGGCTCGGTTGTGGCGTTCGCGGTGGTTGATGCAGTAGGTATCTGCTCGTTGCCAAACAGATTGTCGGGGTTGGATGGTGTGGTGCTGTTTACAGCATTATCACTATTTACAGCAGGATTGGGGTTTGTAGTGTTGTCTGATTTCATATCGACTTCGGGTTTAGAGGGTGAAACTTTGGATTTGGTTGCATCGGTCAACTTGGTTGACTTGGATGCGGGTGTTGACAGTGCTTTGGTGGTTTTCATTTGGAATTGTGTTTGGAGTGAAACTTCGATTGACAAGAAAATCATTCAAGTCGTTGAACTCGGAGTAGAGGGTGGAGCGATCAATCACGGTTGAGCCATATATGGCTGTCAACTCGGCGAGTGCTGTTTGTCCGGCATTGTCGTTGTCAAGATAGCAGTTGATGGCGGTGTAATCTTTGAGATAAGGCACAGCCTTATTGACATTTACAACCGAGTTGAGTATGATTGCGTCGGCTCCGCTGATTATGTCAAGTGTGAGGGCAGAGAGATAATCAATGAATCCCTCGAACACGGCACACTCTGTTGACGGTCCGTCTCTTGACCACGGCAGATATGAGATGTCCTTGCGTCCCTGGCAACCTTTGAAATATTTGTTGCGCAGTTCCCAGCCATTGTTGACATTCTCAAATGCCACGGCAAAATATGGTTTACCGCTGATGCTGTAATGAGCTTCCTTGCAGTTTTCCTTTACGATGTGTGCCGGAATACCACGCTCTTGGAGGTATGCAACAAGTGCGCGGTGTTCCAGTGGCACGACTTCAAACCGTTCCATGCTTGGTGCAGAGTGTCGCTGGGGAAAAGAGGAAGCGACTGTCTGCACCGATGGCACAGGATAGCTGTTGGCGATGCAACGCATGAGATAGCGCAGGTCGGTTGACTGATACATCTCGGCTGCCAAGTCGATGATGTTGCCCCCTTTGCCAAGCCCGAAGTCATACCAGCAGTTGAGCGTTGTCTCGACCTTGAACGATGGTGTCTGTTCCTGTCGCAACGGCGACTTATACCAGAGCCTCGTTCCTTTTCTCGCCGCCGGTTCATGTCCGAGTTGGGACAAGAAGGCGACTAAAGGGATTGATTTAATCTCTTTGAGCATATCGAAAATATGTGTTGGGGATTTAGTTCAGGTTCAGCTTACATATATACACCCCGTACTGAACCGAACTTAGATCAGTAATAAAAATCGGGGTTGTATGAGTATGTGCCGTTTTCCCGGACTACCATCCGTTTGTTCATCAGAAATGATTTCAGTTTCGTCACTTTGCCGTCGCCGTATGGGAACCCGCAGGCGGCATAGGCTCTCTTGATGCTGTCCTCGCAGTTCTGACAGCCTTTTATCGCGCCGTTGGCAAATGCCTTTTCAAGAGCCTGACGGTGCTGTTCGGGTGTAAGCTCCGAGTATGAGAAGGTCTGAACCTTTGATTTCCCGGCAAAGGTGTAATCGGCGGCGATTTCCGGCAGTCCCGCTTCGTTGACGATGAAAGCAAACGGCGGGAAGTCCATTGAGCGGATACAGGATGCCGACACCTCGGTAACTTCACTGTCCGTAGTGCTTTTGCAGACTTGCAACACGGTCTCCGCCTTGTTGTTTAGTTCGGTGCCTACATGACCGCGCACGTTATCATCGCTCTTGTTCAGATGCAGGACGGTATGGATATGTATCCGATACTTGTCCGTCCACTCCATCAGTTTGCCGATAAGCCTTGACGATTCAATGGCGTTGTTGATGTCGAACATCAGGTCGCGTACTCCGTCTATTATGACCAGTCCGACATTGGGTGTGTTTGCGATAGCGTTGTCGATTAGTTCAAGGCGAAGGTCGGGCGTAATGGCGCGGAGCTGGGCGAAGATCAGATTTTCGGGATGCCTGTCAACCGGAAGTCCCGCGAGGCGCAACGCACGTTTCATCACCCGCTGGCAGTGGTGCGGACTCTGCTCGGTGTCGAAATAGAGGATTGTGCGTTTGTCGTCGGGAAACTCGGCTATATAGCGCAACACCTCTCCGTTGGTAAGCGCCGCCGCAAGAATAGCACTCACGTTGAATGTCTTTTTGCTTTTCGCTTTTCCGGTCGATGCGGAGAAGTTGCCGAGTGTGCCGATTGCCGAACCGTTGCAAAAGAGAACGTCCGGGCTTCTGACAATCTCGTCCGTCACTCTGAGCTGATATGACTGCCAGAGCCGATTCAATTCCTGTGCATCCATCATTGTCTCGCCTTTTCAAGTATCAGACGCTCCACATCGCTCTGGCGGTAGCACACCTTCTTCCCGACTTTTACCGGGATGAGGATATTGTTTCGGTTCCAGTTCCAGAGGGTGGTATGGCACACGCCGAATTTCTCCATCACCTCCTTCTTGGTAAGCAAGACCTCCTGTGCCGCGCTGACCATAGCCGGAAGCAGCTCCGTCTTTGTGGCCTCGATTGTCTGTCTTACCAGCTCAACGAGGTCTTCAAGTTTGACATTGAGCGTAACGCCGGTCACGCCACTGTTGATTAACTCTAATAGATTTGTCATAGGCAAATGCTATGTCGCCGGATTGTTAAGAGCTGAACGATTTTGGCGACGTTAGAAACCGTTTAGCCGCCGTTCCGTCCGAAACGGCGATGCAAAGATAATGGACAACCGCCCGCTTTGCAATAGCTATAACACACTGTATCAGCCAAATAAATTCGTTTAATTTCGTTGACGCAATTAAACGAATTAAACGAACTGAATAGAGAAAAATCAAAGTGGATATAAACGAGAAAAGCCACCCGGCCGCAAGCGGTCAGATGGCTTCAGTATGATAAAAATTCGGCGTTACGCCGCCTCAAAATGATTTCTGATATTGTCGAGATTCTTTTTATCCTGTCCCATATCAATCATGCGCTTGCCTCCCATCATCGGAGTGGTGAGCTGCTGATGGGCTTTCTGCACTCCGCGCAGACCGACAAACTTGTGTTCGGGATAATGTTCCGACAGGGCATCGTGGAATGTAGAGATGTCGCAACTGCGTATGTGCGAATCTTCGTGAAGATAGATATACAGCATGGCGAGGTCATTGCCGCTCGACCGGAGTTTCAGGAACTCCGTTATTTTACCCTTGATGCGGTCGGTGTTGTCGGGTATGAGGTTGTCGAGTGTTTCACGGACTTTCTTCCTGCCGCGCTTCCTCGGTTCTTTCTTTTCATCGGTCGTTTCAGCATCGGTGCTGTCCGCTGTGGCTGCTGATTCCTCCTCGTCAAATTCGGCGATTGCCGAATCGGTAACAGGCACGACACTACCCATCGACTTCTGAATCTTACGGAAATTATCCCAATCCTGTCGAGTACGGTGTTCATTCTGGATACTTCTACGAATGATGAAATAAATCATGGCGCGGGCCATAAGACGATTGAAGAAGCCGGATTCTTTATCCTGTATGATATCTTCATTATAAGAAACCATCAGCTCCCAACTGTTGCCGAAGTACAGCCATGCAAGCATTGCCGGAGCAATTGTATCCGGATTTTCTGACTGAAAATCTCTAAGTATCGTTCTGCCTATGTCGGCATCCTCCAATAACTTCTCAAGATCGTCAAATCCTTCATCCCTATTGTCTGCCATACGAGATTTGACGGCATTGGCATAAGCGGGGGCGATAGACTGGGCATACAGAAAAATCTGTTGAAAACCTGAACGGTCGCGCTTGCTCACTTCCTCGGCAAAAGCACAGTATTCCTCGCGGTGGGTGTCAAGCCAATCCTTGACCATTTCCTTGAATTTCTCGTGCTTGATTGTACGGGGTTCTATTTTCATTAAATTGTGATGTAAACCACAGGTCTGTATTGACCTGCAACTTACAAAACCGCTACCCCAACAGAATAGTTCATAACACTATGGACCTTTTTAATAGGTGTTTAGTGCATATACCGTGCATCTTGATCAGATTGGTCCCGTAAAATATTCTCTAACTCAGTTTTAGACATAGAGTTTAGTTTCTCTATTTCCTCCATTGAAACAATCTTATATTTGCGGGTGAAATACCCAAGGTAATCGACATGACAAAACCCATCTTCTGGTTGTGCATCTACTTCAATATCATCTAGTTCAAATATTAAATGATATAAGCTCTCAATGTCTTCTATCTTATCCACAACCACAAAACTGTCAGTTTCTGACAAATTCAATTTCGAGACTGGTATGCGCCATTCTCTTAGCCAACTAAAATCATAATCGTTTGGCTTGAGTAATTGAAATCGCCATTTAATTTCGGGAGCAAATAAATTATTTTCACCATTACCTCCATATATTACAGGACGTCCACCCATTTCCCAAAATATATCTTTTCGTATTCCAATACCATACGGCGCATACATGGGATTATCATACTTCTTAAATAAGTGGAACATTGAAGGCAATAATGGTAACGGGGATTCAGAGAAACAGATGTATCCATTATTATTTATATCTTTAATACACTCTTGTTCCAAAATTGTCTTTAAAGTTTCTTTTGCATTATGATGTTTGGTGAAATGGAAGACATAATCTGAAATGTCGTCTCGTGATTGTAATATTTTTATTAAAGTCTGGTTCATCATATTCAGAATTGCACTTCAGTAGAATGTAGTTTATTAAAAAATGTGAAAAGATTTATTTTTCGTTCATTCAGTTGCGTCAACCTCGTTTCAGCACCGTTCAAACTGGTGTGTCATAGGTAACTTTATAGGTAACTCGGCAAATTTTGAGTGAAAGAAAAATAGCTAAATAATTGAAATTCAATTATTTAGCTATTTTGGAGGTGGTGCCACCAGGAATCGAACCGGGGACACAAGGATTTTCAGTCCTTTGCTCTACCAACTGAGCTATGGCACCATCGTTGTTCATTATTTGCAGGCGGGCGGCGTTGCTTCCCGTTTGCGAGTGCAAAGTTAGAACTTTTTTTTGAATTGACCAAATTTTATGGAAAACTTTTTATGCCGGACCGAGTCAACGAACTATTTTTTCTGCAATTCGTATTTGTGGCCGTTCCAGACGTAGGTCAGGTGCGGTCGGATGTGACGCTCCAGTTGATGCAATGTTTCGGCTCCCAGGTAGTCGGCTACAGTCAGGTGCGCTGTGACAGTGTCGCCGTCGGGCGCGAAGGTGTATTCCACAGTGGGGTAGGGAATCAGGCTTAGCAACCGCTTCTTCTGCTCGCGTCCCTCGCGGTTGCGGCCTGTCTCGATGAACTCGTCGATCTGCGCCAGTCTCAGGAACCGATGCGTCGGCAACTTGCGCAACCTCGAATCGTAGAAGGTCACCTGGCTGTCGGCGGCCTGACCCGGTGCGGCTATGGTGTATATGGTGGCTACGATCGTATCCTTGCCGGTAGGGATGGTCTTGACAGCCATAGTGGAGACCGGCGTTATGCGTACTTTCAGGTAGTCGTCGGTCAACGGGCGGGTCAATTGCGACAGGCCTCCCAGGGCATTGGGGACCTGACGCAACGTGTCGGCATCGTAATACGACAGCAGATCCTGCCGCATCTGGACTGTCAGCAGGTTGAGCGACGGAGTCTCGATCCTGACGAACGCCTCGCGGGCCGTCAGCGCGTAGGCCGAGAGAACTGTCAGCAATGCAACGGCCAGAATCAGAGGTTTTTTCATTTCTTTATGAATTTATCGTAGTTGCCGTTGTATTTCGGAGACGATTTCTTGGCTTTCTTCTCCTTTTTATCCTTCTTTCCTTTCGGTGTGCCGGAGAGGGCGGCAGACGGATCTGTATATACATCCATCTCCATTTCGTCGGCCGGGGTGCCGGCATATCCACGGGACTTTCCCTTCTTGCCCTTGCCGCTTTTGTTCTCCTTTCCGCGGCGTTTGCGACCCTCGGCGGCATAGTCGCGGTCCGTGGCCTGCTCGCAACGGACGCGCTGGCCGAAGAAATCGGTGTTCTTCAAAGCCGCCAGCACGCGGTGCGCGTCATCCTTCCGGACATCGAACAGCGTGTAGTCCGGCATCAGGTCGATGCGGCCTATGGCGGGCTTGGATCCGGTGACGTTGCGGTTCACCAGGTCCATCAGGTTGCCGGGGAAGAATCCGGAACTCTTGCCGATGTTCAGCACCAGGCGCTCGTAGCCGTTCTCGGCCACACGCCGGTCCTTGTCCTTGCCTCGGGCGGACTTCTCCTTCTTCGGCTTGTCCTTCTCGTTCAGGTCGATGTCCGGCATATCCTTGTAATACGCCAGCAGACGGTTGAATTCCAGCGACAGCACGCGTTTCAGCAGGTCCTCCTCCGACAGCCATTCCAGTTTCTTGCGCACGCCGGGGATGTAGCGGGCAATCTCGTTCTCGTCCACCTCGACGCGCTCCAGACGGTCCGCCAGGTTGTAGAGCTGCTTCTCTATGATATGCTCGGGCGTCGGCACCTTGCGGTACTCGAACTCTCGGCCTATGATCTTCTCTATCTGACGGATGCGGCTCTTCTCGCGGACATGGATTATGGCCACGGACACGCCTGTCTTGTTGGCGCGGCCCGTACGCCCGCTGCGGTGGGTATATACGGCCACATCCTCGGGCAGCCCATAGTTGATCACATGCGTCAGGTCGTCCACGTCCAGGCCGCGGGCCGCCACGTCGGTGGCCACCAGCAACTGGGTCACATGGTCGCGGAACTTCTTCATGGCCAGGTCGCGCTGTGCCTGCGACAGGTCGCCGTGCAGGCAGTCGGCGTTGTAGCCGTCGGCTATCAGTTTGTCGGCAATCTCCTGTGTCTCCGCCTTGGTGCGGCAGAATATCAGTCCGTAGATGTTGGGGCTGTTGTCCACCACGCGCTTTAGCGCCAGATACTTGTCGTGCGCTTTGACCATGTAGTAAATGTGGCGCACGTTCTTGGTGCCCTCGTTGCGGTTGCCGGCCACGAACTCCACCGGATTGTTCATGAACCGTTTGGCTATGCCGGCAATCTCCTTGGGCATCGTAGCGGAGAACATCAGCATCTTGCGGTCCTCCGGCACGTGCGACAGAATCTCGTTTATGTCGTCCAGGAACCCCATGTTCAGCATTTCGTCGGCTTCGTCCAGCACCACAGTGTGTACGTCGTCCAGATGCACCACGCCGCGCTTGATCAGGTCGATCAGGCGTCCCGGAGTAGCCACGATCACCTGCACGCCCTTGCGCAGGGAGCGGATCTGGCTCTCGATGCTGCTGCCGCCGTAGACGGGCAGGATGCGCAGACCGTCGATGTATTTGGCAAAGTCGGCCAGATCGCCGGCTATCTGCAGGCACAATTCGCGTGTCGGGGCGATTATCAGGGCCTGTGGCACCTCTTTGGCGGCATCGATGCGCTGCAGCAGCGGCAGGCCGAAGGCCGCTGTCTTGCCGGTTCCGGTCTGCGCCAGACCCACTGCGTCGCCGTCCTTGGTGAGCAGATGGGGAATCACCATCTCCTGAATCGGCATCGGGTGTTCAAAGCCCATCTCGCCGATGGCGCGCAGCAACCGTTCGTCCACTCCCAATGCCGCGAAATCGTTGACTTCCGGCGTCGATTCCTCTACAATCTCCTGTACGTTGTCCGGACTCAGTGTCTCGGCTATCATTTCTTCTTCCATGGGGTTCATATACATTATTATAATTTTAACGCAGGTTGCGGTTTAATGTTTTAAATCTCGGGGAATGTAATCAAAGAACATTCTCGGAACGTGTATGTTATAATTATGACAGAAGGTGGACGGGAACGTACCGGAAGGCTGCGTCGTGTTCATGCTCCTTATCACTATAAACCAAAATGTTAGAGGTATGAAAAAGTACGTGGCTGAATTCTTTGGAACGATGTTCCTTGTGCTTCTGGCCTGCGGCAGCGCCGTTCTGGCCGGTCCCAAGATCGGCACATTGGGCATAGGCCTGTGTTTCGGCCTTATCCTGCTGGCCTTATGCTATGCCATCGGAGGCATTTCCGGTTGCCATGTAAATCCGGCCGTATCGCTGGGCGTCTATCTGACGGACGGCAGTTTCACGTTGAAGGACCTGTGCGGCTATGTGGTGGCGCAGCTGTTCGGCGCGGCCTTCGGAGCGTCCATGCTGCTGTGGCTCATGGCTATGGGAGGATACTTTGACGGCGGATCGTTTGAGTTCGGAGGAATCACGAACAACATCGGCTTTTCGGACAAGACTTCTTATCTGGCCACCAACGTATGCCAGCCCGGAGTGAGCCAGGGATTCGCGTTGCTGACGGAAGGACTGCTGACGTATCTGTTCGTGTTTGTAGTTCTGTTCGCCACCTCCAAATGGGGCAATTCCAACATGGCCGGTGTCGCGATCGGTCTGGCGCTGGGACTTGTGAATATAGTCGGCATACCTGTTGATAACTGCTCGGTCAATCCGGCGCGTTCGTTCGGACCGGCCCTGTTCTCGCAGAACGCATGGCCCGATTTCTGGGTGATGGTAGTAGGACCGCTGATTGGAGCCATCCTGGCGGCGTTCACCTACCGCATCTATAAGCCGTCGAAGCGGCTGGTCTAATAAAATTTGGAAAATTCGCAGAAAAGTATTAACTTTGCACTTGGAAATTCCAACGGAAGGAATCCGGTGGAATTTCTGGCAGGTCTCATAGCTCAGTTGGTCAGAGCAACTGACTCATAATCAGTGGGTCCTTGGTTCAAGCCCAAGTGAGACCACCAATATCAACCCAAAGTCGCTGAAATTCAGCGACTTTTTCTTTTTGTTGCCACTTTCAGTCGCCTGACATATCAAATACTTGGCAAAGGAAATAATAAAAACAACTGTAAGATATTTCAAAATTATATATTAAAGTATTCAATAAATAGTAAACGATACAATAAAATAAACAATAAAGTATGCAATAAAGTATAGAATAAATGCGTTATAATATATATCAATCATAAATTATAGCCAGTAATGAGAGCCGCAAAAAACTTCAGCCTTGAGAAACTGACGACCTATAAGGAAAACGGCAGCCTGGAAGTAAAGTCTGCCAAGGGAGGACTGCCTAATTCTTTATGGGAGTCGTATTCCGCTTTCGCGAACAGCGATGGCGGCGTGATTGTGCTTGGCGTCAATGAAAAAGAGCATGGACATCTTGTGGTTGAAGGGCTTAAGGATGCATATAAGACTATCAAGGATTTCTGGAATACCGTCAATAACCGCCAGAAGGTAAGTAGCAACATCCTGACAGACAGCATGGCTTACGTTGACAGCATCGAAGGGAAAGATGTGATCGTGATCCATGTGCCCCGTGCGGAACGTACCTCTCGACCGATTTATGTCGGTGCGGATCCACGTACCGGCACTTACCGCCGCAACTTCGAGGGAGACTACCACTGCTCGCTCGACGAGGTGTCGCTGATGATGCGCGATTCCGCGCTGATCACCGATGACAATAAGCTTTTGACAGATCTGGAACCAGCGGTATTTTGTCCGGATACCGTAAAGTCATACCGTAACATTTTCAAGCTTATCCGTCCGCAGCATCTATGGAATCATGAGGATGACGCCATGTTCCTGCGCCGGATCGGAGCGATGCGCGAGAACAAGGACACTGGCACGTTTCATCCCACGGCAGCCGGACTGCTGATGTTCGGATATGAATATGAGATTGTGTCGGTATTTCCCAATTACTTCCTGGATTATCAGGAAAACCGCACCAACGGGATTTATGCCCGCTGGACCGACAGAATCACATCGCAGACGGGTGACTGGAGTGGCAATGTTTTTGACTTTATCCTTAAAGTCATTCCCCGACTGCAGTCCGACCTGAAAGTTCCGTTTATGTTCAAGGGAAATTTACGTGATGACGACACTCCTCTGCATAAAACCGTACGGGAGGCGACTGTCAATATGCTTGCGAATGCCGATTATTACGGACGACGAGGGGTCGTTGTTCATAAAAGTGCCGAAGGCTTTAAGTTTGCCAACCCCGGCAGTATGCGCGTGTCGCTGAACGAGGCGTTGCAGGACAGCGCTTCCGATCCACGCAACGGAGGGATGATGAAGATGCTTGCCATGGTGGAATATGGCGAGCGTGCCGGAAGCGGTCTGCAAGGAATTTTCAAGACCTGGCGGCAGGTCTACCATAACACTCCCAGACTGGAGGTCACTACTTCCGGGGGCGTGGACCGCACAACGCTTGTCCTTGAATTCGGAGGGCGGCAGCCGGATGTCGAAGCAATGAGAGGACTTTACGATGTTTATGATACCGAACACGATGTCTCGGTGCGGTATGTACGTACCAGGCCAGAGGAAACGGTACATTATGTTGAAGAACCGGACAATAGTTCCTGCTACGCTGCTACCACGGTCTCCATTGGTACTACGGAGGCAATCAAAGGTATTCGGGAAATCAAATCCAACAGGGATAAGGTTCTATATATACTTTCAAGCCATCCATCTATGACATTGGATGAGGTTGCGAGGCATATCGGACTCTCCCGGATTGGCGTCCAGAAGATTGTAGGGAAACTGAAGCAGGAAGGACTGCTGATCCGAAAAGGCTCCAACAAGACTGGCGAGTGGATAGTCATTGAGGGAATTACCGCCAAATGAGATACGAGGGCTGTGCCACAATGGCACAGCCCTCGCCGTATTCAGTCTTTTAGACGCATCGGCCGCAGATGGTCGATGTGTGCGGTGTCATGTGTATCAGCGTACACGCACTTTCCTGGCGATGCCGGTTTCGGTTCCGAATGCCTGGATCGCGCCCGTCCAGCTGCCCGTGATGGCATTGCCCTTGTCATCCAGGACATTGAAGGTCACGGTCTTGGTTCCTGCGGTCGCGCCGTCAGCCACGGTCACCGTGCCCCCCATCAGCGGGGCGATCTTGGTGTTGTAGCCGTCGTTGTCCACTTCCGAGAGGTCGCCGTACCAGCTCAGGAACATCTGGCCGCCGAAGTCGATGGTTCCCGGCGCTATGCAATGGTCGCCGATTTCGTCGGTCACGGTGTAGATGCCGTTCTCCAGCGTTCCGTCGGCCTTGGAGAAGAACGTCAGCATCACGAAGTCGTCGCGGGTCATGCCGGGTTCGGTGATGAGCAGCTGGTAGGTCTGCATGTCCTCCACATAACTTTCCTCCTCCTGGTACAGTATCCCGACGGCGTCCGACGGGAAATCCAGTGTGACATCGCCGTCAAGCAGGGAGAAGGGCCGTTTCGGAGCCTTTTCATCATTGTCGCAGAAATTCCTGATGTTCATCCTTCCGTCGAACGATCCCTTGACCGATGTGCCGAGGTCCGTCTCGAGATTGAACTCCACTTTGGTCCCATCACCGCTCACGGTGAACGATCCCTTGGTTATGAACGCCATGTAGCGGCGGCCGTCTTTCTTCGTGATTGTCAGATATGATCCTGTGGGGGTGGGCGTTCCGAGGAAATCCATCAACAGGCCTTTCTCGAAGGTGTACGGCATGTTCGTGTAGTTGTAGACATCCGTTCTGGGTTCTGCCTTGTATGTGCCGTCGGCCAGTTTCTGAACGGGATTCATCTCGTCCAGTACCTTGGGCATGAAGACGGGCATGTTGAGCCAGAATCCCTCCACCATGACGTCGTTGCTGTCGAACTCGCCGGCGTAGAACTGCATGGTCATGTCGCAGCTGAACGTGAGTGTCCAGTTGCTGTAGAAGCGGCCCTGCGCGCCGGTGAAGGTGATGTCCTGGTCCTCGGTCAGCTGCTCGTAGTCGCTGGATGCCAGGGCGAACTGGATCGGGCCCTGATAACGCAGGTTGTATGACTCGCCGGACATGGCGTCAAGCTCCAGCCGTATGTCGTATCCGCCGGCCGTATGCCGCACGTCGGCGGTTCCGCCGATAATCATCATCGGGGCGGCGCCCTCGGATCCCTCTTCTATCCTGACGAAAAGCTGAGACTGCGCGATGTTGATCGTGAACTGGTCGGACGAGGGACCGACGCGGTAGTATCCCTCGGGCAGCACGGCTCCGTACCTGTCCTGGCTCAGCGGACCCACAAGCGTGACGCCCGCCAGCACGCCTCCGATTCCGGAGGGGTAACCCCACTGGTCGGCTGGGTAGTCGGACAAGTCGAAGGAATACACGCCGTTGTCGCCGTTGGTGGAGTATTGCGCGCGCAGCAGATGGGCTGCGTCGGTGTATTCGGGGGCGTTCTGGAACAGCACGCCTGCTATCTCGGAGGTGGGGAAGGAATTCTTCTTGCCGTCAACGGTCTCGATCACGAGCCGCTGGGTGTTCTGCGCGGCGCCGGTCAGGGCCATAGCCGCCGTGAGGCATATGATTGAAAGTCTTTTCATTCTCGTGTCGTTATTTGATGAATTTGAAACTGCGGTCGCCGGCCTTCACGATGTAGGTGCCCTTGGCGCCGGCGGGAATCGGCAGGGAGAAGCAGCCGTTGCCGTCGGCCGCGCGACGCTCCAGCAGGATTCCGTCCAGTGAGTAGAGCGCGGCGATTGTCTGCGGTGCGAATCCCGCGCCCAGAATCTCGGAGACTCCGATAACGAACGAAGCCCTGTCGGAGGCAGTCACCTGGTCCAGGCCGCTCTCGTCATCGATGACTGTCATCTTCTCCACGTCGGCCATGGGCATCGTCACTGTCGCGGCCCCCTGGTCGGAGGATATCTTCATGTCGGCGCCCTCGAATGTGGCCACCGGGCTGGCCGAGAACTTGAATTCAGTCTCGCTGCCGTTCTTCATGCTTACCAGCAGGGACTTGTATGATGTCTGCGCCTGCGACGCCACCGCCATCAGCAGGGCGAATATGGCTATGATGTATCTCTTCATAACTTATATAAGATTCTTGGTTGTGGATTATTCAAACGTCGGAGTTCCGGAAATGGCGCCGGTGTATGAGATTTTGGCGTTTCGGCCGTCCTCCAGAGTCAGGTCCATGTCGATGGTGTACGAGCCTCCGTTCTCGGTCACTGTGACGGTACCGGCGGAGAACTTGTTGTTGGAGTAAGGTGTGTAGATTTCGAGATAGGACTTGCTGCTGAAGGTCATCTCGCCGCCGTCGGCCGAGTAGGTGTATGTTCCGGCCGGAAGGACTGTCGCGCCGGGTGTCGACATGAAGTCTATGGCCATGTCGCAGCTCCAGGCGGTGTCGTTGAACTTGACGTAGAACTCGCCGGGCTTCTGGGGATTCTCGTTGTATTTCGCCTCGCCGAGTTCGATTTCCACTCCCTTGTTGGTGTCCGGGCTGTACTCGGGAATTTTCCCCTCGAACTTCCCTTTGAACTGTGTCCCGTCGGCCAGGGTGAAGTTCATGTCGATGGTGTAGACGTATTCATCCTCGGTCATCGATACGACAGCCGTACCAGATTCCAGGCCTACCTTGCCCTTGCCGTTCTCTACATATTCGATATAGGAATATCTTGCGTCGTTACCGATGGAGAATGGAGTCCCGGCGGTGCCAATGGTGTATGTGCCTGTCTGCAGGTACTCGGCGTCGTATGTGCCATACATGTCGAGAACGACGTTGTAGGCCTCCGTGGCCGGTGCGAACGACAGCACCACGTTGCCCTGGCTGTAAGCCTCCGTTTTGGTGAGCATCAGGCTTTCCGGCTCAACCGGCTCGCTCTCCTCGGTGAAGACGATTTCTTTCACGTAGTCGGTGCCGAATTTCTGCTGTGTGCCGTCCTTCATCACCACTACCACGCTTTGCGCCATGGCGCCGGTACATCCCAGGACCATCGCGAGCGTCAATAGTTTGATTTGCTTCATAGTGGATTTAATAATAAGGTTATTGTTGTCTGAATCCATGAAGATGTCCGGACAAATTCATGTTTATGCAACTTTATCCGCAAGCTTACAAAAAAAATGCAGAACCGCCAAACAAATCCCCGGGAATTTACATATACTTGCAATAAATGCGGAATGTTTTGCAGAAATGACGGTAAATGTGTCAACGTCCCCGCATATATCTTACGTCGGGGAGTGTAACGTCAAAAAATTCCGGCCCCGTTGCATTGTAAAATTCCCACATCATTTTGGTGGTGTCGTGATTTTTGCGTACATTTGTTCCCGAAACCCGAAAACATTGTAACCCATGCTCGTGACCATCATAACGCTGATATTGGCCGCCGCCGGATTCGTGTGGGGCCGGATACGCGCCGACATCGTGGCCCTGATCGCCTTGTTGGTGCTGACGCTTTCCGGAATACTGACCACCCAGGAGGCCCTGTCTGGATTCTCCAACCCGGTGGTGATCATGATGGTGGGACTGTTCGTGGTGGGAGGCGCCATCTTCAACACCGGACTCGCCAAGATGATGGGAGCGCGCCTGTCCCGGCTGGGCAACGGCAGTCCCACGCGGCTGTTCCTGGTGGTTGTGCTGGCCACGGGACTGATAGGCGGATTCGTCAGCAACACCGGCACGGTGGCGCTGATGCTTCCCATCGTGGTGTCGATGGCCGCGGCCGCCGGAGCTTCGGCCTCACGCTTCCTGATGCCCCTGGCGTTCGCGTCCAGCATCGGCGGTATGCTGACGCTGATCGGTACGCCGCCCAACCTGGTGATAGCCGAGGCATGGGAGGAGTTCAGTGGCCAGCCGTTGACTATGTTCACCTTCCTGCCGACCGGACTCATCTGCCTTGCGGCCGGAACGTTGCTGCTGATACCGCTGAGCCGGCTGCTGTGTGGCGGCAAGAAGAAAAACGGCGGCACGTCGTCGCGCCACCGCACACTGGCTGATATAGTCGAGGAATACAACCTGAACCACGACCTGTGGCGCGTGGATGTACCCGCGTCATCGCCCATATCGGGGCTGTCGCTCGGCGCATTGTCGCTCAGGGCCAACTATGGCCTGGACGTGCTGGAACTACGTGTGGAGGAAGGAAAAGGACTGCTGAAGAACGTGTCGCAGGAGGCTCCGTCGGCATCGTCCGTGATTCAGGACGGCGACATACTGTTCATCCGCGGACCGCGTGAGAATGTCGAGCGGTTCGTGGCTGACTATGGTCTGAAAATAGCCGACGACAACGACGAGTCGCGCCGTCATCTGGACTTCTACGACATCGGACTTGCCGAGATCGTGGTGCTGCCCAACTCCGGTGTCCTGAAGGAGACGATAGCCGGGCTTGGATTTCGCAACCGCTATAATGTCAATATCTTAGGTGTCCGCAGGGGAGGGGAGTACATCACCGACGGCCTGGGCGATCTCAAGGTTGTCAAGGGGGATGTGCTGCTGGTGCAGGGCACCTGGGACGCCATCGGAAAGGTAAGCCGCAACACGCGCGACTGGGTGGTGTTGGGTGAGCCGGAGAGCCAGGCCTCGAAAGTTACGATCGACTACAAGGCCCCGGTAGCCGCCGTGATAATGATAGCCATGATCATCGCGCTGGTGTTCAGCGACATCGCGCCTGTGTTCATAGTCTTGACGGCCGGAGTGCTGATGATGCTGACTGGCTGTTTCCGCACCATAGCCGATGCCTACCGCACCATCAACTGGGAGAGCGTGGTGCTGATAGCCGCGATGATGCCGATGAGTTTCGCGTTGGAGAAGACCGGCGTTAGCGAGATGGTCAGCGTGTCGCTGGTAGACGCGCTCGGCGGCATCGGCCCCCACTGGCTAATGGCCGGGATATACTTCACCACGTCGCTGCTGACGCTGTTCATATCCAACACCGCCACGGCGGTGCTGATGGCCCCGATCGCGGTGCAGAGCGCCGTGGCCTACGGCGTCAGTCCGCTGCCGATGCTGTTCGCCGTGACGTTCGGCGCCTCGCTCTGCTTCATGTCGCCCTTCTCCACGCCCCCGAACGCCCTGGTGATGCCCGCCGGCCAATACACCTTCATGGACTACGTCAAGGTCGGCACCCCCCTCCAGCTCCTCCTTGGCCTCCTGATGATCCTCGTCATCCCCCTCTTCTTCCCGTTCTGAAAAACCGAAAAGAACTTTAGGGGGTATATTCCCTGTTTCTCAGTTAAGTGGGAAGATGGCATTGTATCCTACTGGCGATGTGATTTCGCCAGTCCATGATCCAATGGCCTGTTTGTATGTGCCGGTTATGTCAAGCACATTTCCAATGTAGTTCTTACCTTCGAATGAATAGTTCTTGAATCCGTCTATCCATTTCCGGTCCATTTCTCCGGAAAAGAAATAGTAAGCGTATAAACCGTCGTCTGTCTCGTATTTACACAAATCTGATCGTAAATAAAAGTAGCCTTCTATAATGTTTTTCTTGTCTTTTGTACTGCGATACACTCCATATAAGTTCAAGACATCTGTTGTACCATCGGCTTTCTTTATCTTTTGATTTTTTATCTGATACACAGTTTTACCTGGAATATGGCCAATGGAATCGATAGCAACTATCCTATATCTTACACTCTGAATGCTGTCTTTTGGTGTCAGTATAAATCTATGGATATCGTCATGGACGTTATCAATAGCCTTGAAATCAACAGATGAGAATCCTTTTTTGATTATGAATATGTCATCGTCATCGGAAAGTTCTTTTTCCAGATAGTACTTAAAGTTTCCGCACGAATCAGTCCTTGTCGTTATGTCATGCAAACAGATCAAGGCATTCTGGACTGGCCATTTTATTCCATTGCATTCCACAGATACATTGCCAAAATAAGGATAAATCTTTGGCTGTTTTTTATTAAGTTGTATCTGAACGTTCAAGGCTTTAACCAGATCGGAGTAATTTTTCTTGAACTCAATGTCCTGATATTTACTATAACTTGGGAACTTGAGCGAGAATGAAACGGAATTTAGGGTGTCTATCTCAATTTTGAATATAGAGTCTCTTAATCCTTTGTCCACAGTCTGATGAAACAGCAGAGTGTCTGGAGCATTTACTCTATGTCCGATGACGGAGAAGTCTCCTTTCCAGTAATCATTCTCCGTTGTGAGAGAATCTTCAAGGAATGATACCATGAAAGTCTGTTTTCCCGGCAACACGCCAGACTGTCTGGGTATGAGGCTCCACATTGTGAATAGGGACAATATCAAGGCGACAACACTGATCAGTATTGTAAGCCATAATTTCCTTTTTGCCTTTTTTTCTTGTAGAACTTGGTTCCTTTTCGCAATCTTTTCAGCCTCGACTGCCTGCTTGTGCTGGGCTGCCACTTCGGCGATGATGTCATGCACGAACTCGATTCTTGTGATTTTCGAGCGTTTGAAACGTGTCAGTATCCTCTTTTCCTTTTCAAGATAATCCAATTCGTCAGCTGTTAGTCCGCTATTCTTGTCAAGGACGTCCTTTATGTCCTTGTTGTCCCTGTGGTTGTCTTTGGTAAGTAGGATATCTTCAATCCATGCGACAGCCTCAGGCCTGATTCTGGAAGTATCTGAAACCGAAGAGATATAGAAATTCCTGATTATGTCATTGCCGAATTTATCAAGCATGTCGCTGCTGATTGCAGTAGCGTCTTCCGGCAACCGCTGGTATAACTGGGAGAGGAACAGCGAAAGTATGGCGGTATCTATTCCAGTGCTTGAGTTGGTTTCCCCATCACTGGTTTTGCTGATTTTCGCAATAATCTGTCTTGCAATGCTTTCTGAAACAAGCCCTTTCTCTGGCTTGATGATAATCTCCATTGCTTGATTCTCGTCAATAGGCCGGAACGCATATCGGTGTTGTTTCAGAACAGGTATTTTATGGGTGTAGTATTCGAAATCTGACAGATAATCCTCACGCAATGTAAACACGAAATGAACATTATTGTCCACATTGGGGGAAGGCTCGTCGCACGCATCTATGTCGAGTTTTTCTATCTGGGCGAAAATATCGTCATTGGAATGTTCATGTTCCTTGTATTCAGTAGTCGCGGAAATGGACTGACTCTCTCCTTGACAGAGTTCCCTGGGCTTTATGTCATTGAGGAGATCAGCGACTTCCTTGAAGAATTGGTCTCTGACTTCCTTGATCTCTTGGAGGGTGAAAATCTCTTCAAACTGATCAAATATGATAAGTAGTTTTACCTTTGAGCCGTGTTCGTCTACAAATTCGTTGCAATGGAATAATTCCCATATCAATGGATGGAATTCATCTGTGTAAGGTGCGACTCTTTTGATTTTGACTCCTACTTTTGTAATGGCATTTTTGATTTGATGGATGTACCGAGGAGAATCAATATTGTGTTCAAGACGGATAGTTACAGGCGTATATCCATTACGTCGTGCGGAAGGAATGACTCCCGCATTCAGAATGGAGGATTTGCCTGTTCCTGATTTGCCGTATAGAACTACTTCGGTTTCAGCCAATACATAGGTGGTAAGTTCGAGAATGTCTTTGTCTCGGCCATATAGTATCTCGCCTTCTGTGTATGCCCGCAGGCCTACCCAGGGATTTTGTCTGTCATTCATTGATTATTCTTGGTTTATTATATGAATGATTTCGCGTACAGCTTTCTCCATATCTTCCACGTTACGGTATTCAATGGCATTATATCGTTGAATGCGTTCGTCAACTGCAGCGTTCTTGAATGAGAATCCCTCTTCGGTTAATGGGATTATAAAGGTGCGACCAAGGCTAATGGCCATCTGGCAAGCATAGTCCCACTCCAAACGGTAGAAATGAGATTCTTTACGTTCATTCTCCACATTCCGCGATAGGATGGGTATGAAATATCTTGCATTTTGGATTCCTTCCTTGATTTCATTTCGGAAATCTCCCCCTGCTGATATATTGTTTTTGTCAAACCATACTTTTTTGCCCTGTGCACTTAATTTACGGTATAATGCTTCAGCAATTTCGATATCGCTTCTGGAATATGAGATAAAGACGTCAATTCCTCGCTCGACGCTATCGAATTTTCTCAGTTCTATGTCTTTAAGTCTATTGGGAAGACGGGACTTGATTTCCTGTATCACATCGTGAGGGTTATTGCACATGAACGTGTGGTTCCGCTCAAGAAATTGTGAAAGTTCGTCATCGATATTGTCAGCAACCACAAGTCCTTCGCCGGTACCTGTTTTTCTGATTGAGTACCAGATAAAACGGAAAAGCCAGTCTGAGTAATTGTTGCCCAGCATCAGCAGGTACTTGTCTTTTATGATCCTTGCCAGTTTATGTGGACGTTTGTCACCCTCGTTGAGCCAGGATGTACAGAAGTCAAGCATGTCTGTGTCGGTCAGCACATATCTGTGCGCAGAATCTCCAACCTTGCCGAACATATAGTAGATAGTCGGTTTCCGAAGATCTGTCTCGGATATTATGTCATCATTTTCTGCAGGGTTGTTGTTGAATTTAAGAACGCGCAGTTCATTTCCCCAGATACCTTTCATAACCTCTTCCACGATTGGAGTAAAGGAGGTTACCATTATGAATGGGAATTGTTTTATGCTCAACAATTCTTTAAGTATATTTGATGGTCTGAACAGATTGGGCCGGGAAAACAACTGGTTCATAAATCGGTATATGCTGTCCCTATTATCCTTGACTTTCTTCAGATAATCATGGTCATATACAAGTTCGGAGAAAGAAGCCGGGGTGCTGTTCAGACTGAACTTCTTGGCTAAGGCTTCAACGATTTTCTTATGAATGTTGCCGCCTTCCACAAGAATGTCAGGGCCTATTAGTGGGATTACGTTGCCATTGACTATCTCGTCAATCAATTTATCCCATGCAGCCTGTTGAGCATTGAGGAATAGGTCATTTCCATCAATGTCGAAATCATCAAATATATTTAATTCTTGTTCCATGGTAGTAGTGGTATCAGTCTTCCTCGAAGGTTTTGCATTTTATGATCTTGCCGGTGATTTCTTCCAGAAAATCATGGCGCATGACCATCAGCAAATCTTTTGTGTACTCATAGAGTAACCCTTTATAATGGTTGACGTCCAGATAATTGGATTTGGTGATTCGTTCCCATAGTGTGACTCTTTTGGCATCCTTGTAGGCTTCCTCAATTCCTTCTATGTCATCTAATGTCAATAGAAAACGTAGATTCTGTTCTTCTAACTTCAGAGAGGAATCGGAATATCCATTCCATAATCCAATAAGATAATCACGGAATTCTTTCTCGATTTGCAATGGCAGTTCCTTAGTAGGGTGTTCAGTTCTATGTTCTCATTTTTGAGACGAAATTTAAGTGCTACATGTCATAAGTTGCTGATACTCATCAAATGATTTATTGAATACTACGGCATTAAAAACTATGCTTTTTTTGATTCAAAAATCGGCTTACCTTATGATGGTATTGCTCTAATTTACAGAATATTGCAGATGATACCAGAGCTAAAAAGTTGGAACATCAAACTGAACACCCTAGTTCCTTAGTGTAAGGCCCTATGTTTTCGGGATTACAATTCTTGAAAGGACAGTCTGTACCTCCTCGAAAATATTTCTCAAGTAGTTCCTTTTCTTTTTTCCTACAAAGAATCTCTATGTCGCTTTCCATGATTCATTATGTTGTTATTGCAGAGTGCTGCAGGTGTGAAACCCGGTTATTGGTTGAGAACTTAGTCCTATTGCCATTGGGACAAACGATCATCTATTACTGTTGAGAAATAATCGTATTCCCGATTGCAAATATAGCCTATTTCTTTGAAATTTCAAAACCTAACTTCAAGATTAACTTTAAAGTTTCCTGAGATGTGGCTCTGTCATATTCCTTCTCGCTTTCAGGTAGATCTTCGTAAGCTACCAGACATGGAGTCTGCTTTTTGATATCATCACGTTTTGGTCCATAAGTCCATCCTTCGGCTATACGGTTCTTAGACCATACTTCATGAACATTCTTAGCCATTGCCTCTATGAGGGGCAACAGTTCTTCCGGCAACTTCACTTCCTGTGTGTCCGCCGCATTGGGACTATATGTTTTAGTCATTATCATCTGTTTGTTTGGAAGGTAGTACTTCGTTGTTATTTAATTCCCTTTGTTTAATTCCTCCAATTTCTTTTTCGCAGCTTCATTATAGTTTTGGGAGGCCTCTACAAGCCATTTTTCAGCTTGTATGGTATCAATGTCGGCACCCAATCCAGTGAGGTGGCTGATGGCAAGATTATACATCGCATCTGGATTCCCAAGTTCAGCCGCTTGTTTAAATTGGTCATAAGCGTTTATGTAATCCTTGGATTCAATGTATTCTATACCTTTGAACATACACTTATATGCCGGATCTTCATCAATTGTTGGTTCCGGATAGTATGATTCTGCTACAACTGCAGAATCGGCAGCCGGAACTTCCACGGCATAAGCGTAATCTGGAATATTGACATCCATAATGAATCCTTCTTTTGAGAATGTCACAGGCAATGGAACTTCAACATACATTTCATAATCATCTGGTGTAGAGGTTGCATCAGTGGTGCCAGATGAACCCGAGTTAAACATCCTGATTACGAATGGAATTGCAATGAGCCCAATTAAACATAAAGTCAAGGTGAGAGTACAACTCTTGTAGTTAGCCTTAATAAACAGCGTGTTTTTTGAGGGCTTTTCTATGGCTGCAACTTTATCTGTAGCGGCTATATTCGTATATATTGGAGACTTGATATTTCCGAGTGACCTGATGAGACGCTGTGTGCCATCTTCAATTTGTTGAGGGTCTGTCATTTCTATATAATCCAGATTGATAAGATCAAATTTTATCTCTGAATTATACTTGCAGTCATCAAGATGAACCGGTATGATTCTCTTTTTTTCATATATGGCAACGGAAATCTCCTTGGTGATCCAAGGAGAACTATTGGCAGTTATGGAAGAGAAGAAAACCACCGCCCTGCAGTTTTCAATGGCTTTGACTATGACTCCTTTAAAAGCGTCACCACTTTCGACTCCATTCTTGTCGATCCATATGGAAAATCCTGCGGATTCAAGTTTCTGCACGACTTGGTAGACAATCTCAGAATCTTTACGACTATAACTGATGAATATGTCGTGTTTATTATCACTCATAGATTTTTATTTACAATTCTCCAAAATTATATGTGTCAGACATATCGTCGGGCAACGGTGCTTCGGGTCGTATCGACAGTGGATAGATGGATAGTTTTTTATTCCCTTCCTGTATCAGGGATAGGGCATGTTCTCGTTCTATCTGTACCCATTCGGATTCTGCTGCGTTTTTGGACCAGCAAAGGATAAACAAATCAGCATTATCGATATAGTTCAGGATTTTATCTTTAAATATATCACCGGCTTTAAGAGTGTGTCTGTCTAAGAAATAATCTTTGCCTAACATCTTGCATCCTTCGGCGATCCCCCGGACTTGATACTCGTCCTGATGAGCGTAAGAAATGAAAATCTTTGAGAATCTATGTGCTTCAACTTTGGTGTGAAGTTCACGAGGCTCAGTATCAACTACGTCTATTGTAAACAGCATCTCACCTGCGGGCACATCGTTTACCGAGACATAAACGGTCCCTTCGACACTGTCTTGATTTACATCAACCAATTTAGCCATAAAAGAACAGTCTGTGTAATGGTTTCTCCAGATTACAGTTTTGGTCAAATATTTACATTCAACACCATCAGATAAATCCAGTTGCACGGTGAGTTTATCACCTTCCTTAAGAGGTAAATCCAATGATTTGTATTCTTTCTTTACTGCATTAGGATCGATTCCTTTTATTTTGGAATCTACTGTATTCTTTTCGTGATGTTGATACAGGTAGATACGGATGATGAATGACTTATTATACCGTACCTCTGCCGGAGCGAATACACAGGCATTAATATTCTCTGGATTGTATGGCCTATTATCAACATTTATATCACCGGCCGCATCTTTAGTGTTTAATCCACTGAATAAATTTGCGACTGATCTGAATATAGAACTAATTGCAGCCTTGAATTTAGATTGGAGTTTTTCTTGATTTGCTGACGCTCCCTTTGTCGGAGAATAAGTTGTACTATCACTACGAGAATGATGACAAGATGAATTTGGTGCTGGGTTTCTATTCGCATTACCAGGAGCCTTAGATTTTCTTGGCACAGGTCCGAATCCACAGGTCTGTGCAAAGCAGTCGCTATCTTGCGTTACTACATCACCCTCTTGGCTTTGGCTATTTATGGGAAGACCAATTGTTGCTGCAAAATAGTCAGAATCATGAACTGCTGAATGTGCAAAAACAGAGCCTGACATTGTTTGTGCGAACGAATCATTATCTATCTCATTCTGATCCTTATCTGTATCGATGCATACATCGGAGTCTTGGTCTACAATTAGAATAATGGAGTCATCGTCTAATTCTATTGAAAGTAGATTATCATCTATCTTTACAGGAATCACAGGCTCGCAATCATCAAGCAATTCAATCAGATTTTCAAATGTCCTTGCTCTTTCGGCGAGTTCTGCATTCAATAAGGCACATATAGTCTTTGATAACGAACCATATGTGGATGCGTTTTTAGGATATTGAATAGGAGAGCCAGAATGAAGTTTTTTAAGTGCCTCTTGTTCAGATACACTGCTCGATAAGAAGGGCGGTCGCATATTGTTCATAACAAAATATGCGAGCATTGCCAGCGAGTAGATGGCGGATGATTCAGTGTATATATGGTCTTTAAATGTTTCATGAGCCATAAACCATCGGCTCCCTAATGCTATGCCGTCATGGCCTATAAGATTGTGCGGAATCGACCCATCAGATGTCGAATGGTATGCAATTGCAAAATCTCCCCATTTGAAAGTGCCGTCTTTTGAGACAAGGACGTTATTGTAATGGATGTCGAAATAAGTTATTCCAAGGTTCCTGCACTCAATAAGACCTTTAGCGAGTTGCTTTATTGTTTCTGTTAATTGTTTCTCATTAGGAGTATAATAGTGAGAGTTGAGCAATTCGCTCCAAGGTGTCAATTGCTCTAATGAGAGACTGGCTGCGGAGAACCCTTTCGACTTTGCAATATGCTCACACCCATTTAATTGACTAAGAATATGGAATTCATTCCCAATTATGTCTCCACTGATTTTTGCAACTTTGACAACACGATCTTTTTCAAACGAATCAAGATATACCTGAGCACAGGTTCCGGAATCTGATTTGCATACAGCAAATTGTTTCTGAGGTTTTAAGAGAATAATGTCAAGTTGCCGACTAATATCTTTGTCGCACATTGGATATTGGTCGATGAACTCAATGCTTCGACTTGTAAGGACGTGTTGGGTCGGCTTACAGAAATAATTCCATAATAAGCCATCATGCTCAATGGGCGTTTCATTTGGATTGAGCAGATATCTAAGTGTCGAATCGGCAAGACAGAAATCAACATGATACCAGTCGTCATCTATCTTGACGATGCTCCATCCATGTCTACCGTAACTGGTGTGGTCGGCATGAAATTTTCCGAATACCAGTTCAGACTCGATACCAATCAATCTGAGTAGATACTGAGCGGTTTTAGCGTAACCTGTAAATACGGAATTGCGGTTAATCAAAAGTAAGCATTAACTGAAGTACACCTTTTGGAGGTTGCAGTAAGGTTGTAATTTTGC
>ERZ827108.1935-NODE-1935-length-24370-cov-9.991692_pt1 | contig 24370 bp, 31 predicted proteins | sample MGYA00519921_ERZ827108 | MGnify/ENA primary metagenome ERZ827108 (study PRJEB31778, sample SAMEA3449258) | human gut metagenome | biome: human gut; feature: human-associated habitat; material: faeces | place: United Kingdom | collected 2010/2012 ...
TTCCTGCTGTACCTGTGGAATTACTTTGCGTTAATGTGAATACTCCTGCACTTGTACAGGTGACTGTATAAGTATAAATCCTTGTGCCCGTATAAACCTGCTTTGTAAATACCGCTCCTGCCGCAATAGCGGAAATCGGAATCACATCGCAGAAATTGACCGTCTCTTGCTGAGTCCAGCTTGCAGCCATATACACTTGTGAATATTTTGCTATCTCAGCATTTGTTACCGTCAGACTGTTTTCATCTGTTGAGCTTTCTGCAAGAAGTGTTCCCGACTGGGACTGCTTTATGTGCGGCACAATTAAATCTCCGGTCAGCGTTCCTCCGGTCAATGGAAGATAGCTTTGTAAATCGGTATTGTCCTGTAGGATTCTCGGAGTTACCGTTGTCCAGCTGCTCGGGACATCCGCAGTATCGCCGAAATCTGACAGCGTTACATTTGTACCCCTCAAAACCGTTACCGCAAAAACAGAACGGTATGTTCCGGTATATGCGCCAAAATAAAAATAACCGTTTTCACTGTCCTCATAATATCCAAAATTTACTGTACCCCTTTTATGCGGCAGCAGCGTTGTAACCGACATAGTCGGCTTGCTTTCACGGTTGCTCAATTGTATCAGCCATGCGCCCGTCTGGGGAGAACCAAAATTGCCTGCGTCTGTCACAAGCAAGGTTGCTCCGCAGTTTTCAAGCGTATTGATATTGCTTGTTCTGGCAAACGTCGAATATCTGGAAATGCTGTCATACGGTCCCAATTCATAGCGGCGGGTTTTGCCGGTCACGTCTATCGTTATATCCTGTGTTCCGTCAAATGATACTCCGTTGATCTTACGGGCTGTTTCAAGCTTTTTGGCGCTGTCAGATAACTCTGACGCACTTTTTATGCCTTCTTCCATATGATTAAAATTTTCAGCTGACATAGGAGTTCCCTGCTGTACGACCTTTCCCGCAGGAGTGATTGAAACCGTTCCGTCGCTGTTTTGATTGATACGGTAACGATTATCGGAAAGAATATGATCTTTCCATTTTGTCGGAATATATCCCATTATAATTCGCCCTCCTCATATACACGGAATTTTAATTTCATAATCAGTATTTGTCCGGATTTTTTTACTATATGTTCTTCTCTCTGCCCTATAACCGAACCCATACCCAAAAGCTGAATTCCGGTTACTGTACCGTCTGCGGCTTCGGGTATTGTTATTGTAATAACATATTTTCCGTCAATTTCCGAGGTGTCGGTTATTTCCGCATACTTCCACTGACCTCCGTCAAGCTGAAACTGACAGCTGTCTATTGTATTAAGTACCGTGGAACTCAGCATATTTAAAATATTTTCTTTCCAGAACATTTATACACCTCCTGAAAATGGTATTTGTCCGCATGAGTAAAGACCGCATAACGGCAAGTCGGTATTGTACAATTCAACTTCACAGCTTAAATATATCGGTGCGTCTATACCGAATGAAAGCTCATATTCAATATGCGCCGGAATCTTTTCACTCAAAAGATTTTTTACTTCCTGCAAATAAATCTGCGGACTGTTTCCTCTTTCGGCATTTATGTACAGCTTATTGTTTCCCTCCGAATCAAACGGCTCAAGGCTGCATTTTGCTTCTCCGCCCGTATACGCCTTTATCATATCGGAAATTACAGAAGCTGAAATTTTACCCGAACCGATCAAACGCGCTTTTACCAGTCGGCGGCGTTCTTCAATCGGTTTTAAAGAATCCGGAATAATCCCCATAATTTTTTCATAAGAAGAGATCACGCTTTCATCCGCACTGTCTATAAACTGATTGGAAAATACCTGTTCAATACTATTTTGCAGATTGTCAGCAAGTCTGCCCTGAGCCTTGAGAATTTCAACCATTTCATATACTTCACGGTAAAAGACCGGATAATAGGTTATAAGCTCCTCATAGTTGTTTTTGTAATGACTTTCAAACAGCTTCAATTTCAGTCACCCCCAAAATAGGCACACTTTCAGCGTTTACCGCAATATTTTCGTCCGAACCGTTAATGACGAGATTTCTGTAATCTGCTATTTCAGTAACATCGGAAATCACAGCGCCTATTTCAGAAATTCGTATCATAATTTCCTCTGCATCAGAGCTGTTCATTACCTGAGTTTTAAAATAATTCTCTATCCCCGATTTTATTGACTCCTTTGCTGATTCAAAGCTAAACCCCTGCTTTACCTCAATCGTAACGGAAATATCTATATACTCACTTTCAGCTGCCGCAGCTGTAAAATGAGCGCCTATAGGAGCGCAGCCCCCGCCCAGTCCCAGACTGTCAGGGTCCACATACTCCTGTACTTCATTTACAATATCTTTTCCGCACGGAAGTCCGTTTAAATCTATAAGAACTGCCTTTACAGTATTAGGACCGTTCCACAGCGGAAAGATTTTCGCCTTGCCTACGCCGTCAATACTTTCGCACCATATTTTGTAATGCTGTTTGTTTCCGTTTTCTCCCGAACCGGATATTTTGTCTTTCAGACGGCGGCGCAGACTTTCGTCATTTTCCGGCGTTGTACCGTATTCAATTACCGTACCGAATTCTGCTCCTTCAAGTCCCGATATAGTATCAACGGGAACCGCCGCTGTTCCGGGAAAAATATTATTGTATTCCGTTCCTGTTTCCTCGGCTTCAAAGTACCAGCCGGATTCATCGGTTTTAAGTACAAAATACAGTCCATTGTAAAAGAAACGTTCATTTTCTTCTGTAACAGTTCCCATAATTGCGGCAGTATATCTTGCCTTTTCAGCTCCATGACGTGTAATTCCGTACTCAGACGCTTTGGAATCAAGATATTCTCCCGAAGCGGTTTCTACCTGTGAAAGCGAAAATATCAATTCAAGATCAGTATAGTATTTTGCGATTTTAATAAGGATTCCGGAAACTGCATCATAAAAAATGCTCCCCGGACGTGTGTCAATATCGTCGGGAGCATTATTTAAAACCTCTTCAAGAAGATTTTCATAAGTATAGCTTTCAAACATCATATTACCTCTCTTATCTGAGTTTCACCGAATACGGTATCGGCTTTAAACACAATAAAGGCTTCATCATTCTTAAAACTTATTTCAAAATCATACACATCAAGTATTCGTGTATCCTGTGAAAGCGCGTCCCTGACAAGCTCAGGCAAGGCTGTTTCTATCAGTTCGGGAGTTGATACCTCGTCGTAGACCATATCCTTCAGCTCTCCGCCGCAATCGTCATCATAAATAAGGCACTTGTAACGTGCCGTTATTATCGCTTTTATTATTGCCTGATTTACTGCTTCGATTCCGTCAACAGTACCGATAATTCTTCCCGAATCAAGGTCAAGACGGTATGTTTTTGTAGGCTTTTCCGTCTCTTCTTCAATAGTATCAATGGGAATTTCAATATCTACCGCCATTTACATCACCGCCCTGTCCAACGCATAATACTTTTTGCCATTATTAAATACCAGTAAATGTACATATTCTCCCGTATGCAAATCGGAAAGTCTTTGAGGGACGATTGGGAGCGGTGTAAGCTTTTCATCATTTATTACCTGTACTCTGGCAGGATTTTCAGAAATGACCCTGCCTATTACAACATCATTTCCCTTTGGCAGCATTTGCTGCATCATTCCTTTAATACTTGTTGGATTATCCATTCAGACCTCCTATTCGTTTACGGAATTAAGCGTAAGATTCATTGTATGACTTCCTCCTTTGAAAGTATGAGTATCTTCATCGACATAGAAAGTACGCTTGATCCCCAGTTCGTCAATTATTACATAAACCCCCACACCTGATATAACATCGGGTATACCCAAAGCCTCAACACTCAGGCTTATTTCGGGAGTACTGATTTCTTTCAGTGTTTCCTTTATATGCTCCTGAAGCTTGGCTTCGGAAAGATCATCGTCCTTTTTTTCGATATCCTGAAAAATACCGATTTTCTTTTCAAGCTCGGTATTCTTCTTGACGGCATAAACCTTATCTTCGTCAGAGAGAATTTTTAAACGTGTCTTTATATCCTCAATACTCTTTTTGTATGTATATGACATAATGTTTCCGCCTGTCTCAAGAACCCATTGAAGTATATTTTCACGACGTTTTATAAGGCTTAAAACTCCCTTTGAGGAATTCACATAATACTTTGTTCCCGTAGCTTTAAAATCCTGAGAAATGGCGTCGAGTATTGCGTCCCATGCAGTTGTTTTTGACTTTGTAAGCTCCGGAATTTTGTATGATGTCTTTGCAACGTCTGAATATTTAATACCGAAACGCTTGCATACATCAATAAAAATATCGTGTACGGTTTTGTTCTCGTACACGAATGTATCTTTATTGTTTGACAGGTAAATACCGTTATCATAGGCGGTAATTGGCATTTTAAAGCTTTCGGACTGCTGCTGTGACATTATCATACCCCTAAATAATTCCTTGCCCTTATAACTGAAAATCAATTGATGACCTTTTGTGACATCTATTCCGCTTTGTGCGCCTTTGCAGTCCAAAAGCGAAATGCTTACAGACCGTGCGGCAGAACCCTTTCTCCCTTTCCATTTGATGCTTTCTACAAGTTCCGAGATATCGTAGGTTTTGCCGTCACGGTATAAAATCAAACTGATATCGGACATAACTTGCCTCCTTACGGTATTGTTAAGACCTGACCTACCTTTATCAGATTAGGATTAGAGCCTATTATCTTTTTATTGGCTTCATAGATTTTAGTATACTTAGATCCGTCTCCGTAATACTTTTTGGCAATATTGTAAAGACAGTCTCCTGATTTTACGGTATAGGTCTTAGGCTTTGATTTGGTATTTACTCTTGCGTTTGTCTTTTTGGGAGCAGACGCTTTGTTTTTGTTGATGTTTATCTGCCGTACTCTTACCGTCTTATATGATTTCAGTGAAATGGTATAATCATAAGAACCAACATCTCCGCCGCTTTGGGAATAGGAAAAGTTTTCAATTGTAGCATACCACACAATATCGCATTTAGTTATATACAGTCGGACAACAGTCTTTTCGTTAAGCCATGTGGATATTGCATTGATATACGCATGGGGTAAAAGGGGTTTTTTTACAGTACAGCCGGGGAAATATGTCTTGGGGAAAAAGGACGAAAATGAAATTGTAACGGCTTTGGGTTCTTGTAATACGGTAGTTTCTCCAAGTCCTGCGATAGTTACGCTCTGGTTGTTTCCGTTTCTCTGAATCTTGATACTTTCGGGATTCACAGGTAATTGATGTTTCTTTTTTCCTGCTTCAAGCCATATTTGATATTTGCTAGAAGTCATAAGAGTCTTCGCCCTCCTCAAATAATTCAGTTGAAATAATACTCATAAGTGCAGGCTTTAAATTTTCTATAAGGATATCCGCCACCTGTTCCTTATCCATATTGCTTTTTACGTTTATAGAACCTTTTCCGTTAATATTGAGATCAACTTCACGGCGTGATACTGATTCGGTTTTGTTTTCAAACTTTTTTACAGGGGATTCGGCAGGGGGAACGTTGAAATGATTATCAGCGTAACCGTTAATGATCTTTTCCGTCTCATCGGCAGTATATACCGTTTCTCCGCCTTTGAACCGTACAAGCTCAGGGCCCTCTTCACCGACCAATGCAATACCGGGTTCTGCCGATAGCGTACCGGAAGCGTAGGCATTCACATTTGCAGTAAACCCACGAACAGCAGCCGCAGCATTTGAAACTGCCGACGATACGTCAACGCTTAATGCAGCTGTGATTCTGCTTGCAATGCTCTGGGCTTGCTGAACGGCAGTGTCACCACTGGATTTAAGTTGGGATATGTATCCGTCCATTGTAAGCTTTGCGGCATCTGCCGCTTCACTATCCAATTTCATCTCTTCGACCATTTCATCAAGAGACTTATCCATATTTTCTTTTATTGCATCAAGCCTTTGCGAAATTTCTTCGTCAACTTCAAGCATCGTTTGTGCAGTGTCATCTTTAATATTTTTTAATTCTCCAAATGATTCATTGAGTTCACTGACCTTCCCCTTAGCCTCGTCAACATTCATTTCATTAAACGATTGGGCAAAGGCAACAGCTTGTTCAGGGTCTAACTGCTCTATAATATTACTATCAAGCTCTAAATCGGAAAGTGTGGCAACCGCTTCCTTATATTGATTAAAATAATCTATTTGACTTTCAATATTTTCAATTGCAGTATCGGGAGATAAGGCATTTTCAAGGTTCATACTTGCTTCTTCAAACAATCCGAACATACCGTCTAAGCTTTCACGAATAGAATCATATGCTTCTTCATATTCTTCAGCAAATTGTTTGATTTGTTCTTCATTAACTGCCCATACTTCTGAAATTGCTTCTTCAGGAGTCATAGCTTTCTGAGCTTCTTCCGCTGATTTCCCTAAATCGTTGTAAGCATTTGCAGTATCTTCAATAGTCTTTAGAAATTCTTCAGCACCGTCGGGATTATCCATTATACTAAAGGCTTCAAAAGCGGTATTTTTATACCCATCAATAACCTTTTGAGCTTCTGCGATTTTTTTGCCGAAATATTCATTAGCTTCCGACATAGTATAGCCTGTCATATTGGCATGACCGGGATCATTCATGGATTTTGTTATTTCATCTTTAACTATTTTATACTCTGTCTCAAAATCTTTAAGCTCTTTAAGACCGTCTAAATAACCGTTAGTAAAATCGGCGCTAGTCACAGATTCACTTGCTGCTTGTTTGCGATTATCCATGGCTATCTTAACCATCTGTGAATTTATATTAGTCGGATCGAATCCTGTTAATTTACCCGTATCATAATCAACCTCAATATTACAATTAAACGTATTATTAAGGTAATCGGCATATTGAGACATCATATCAAGGTCGGCATTGGTTAATTCAGACTGCTTGGACAATGCTTCAAGCTGAGCTACTGCAACCATTCCATTTTGCCAATCCTTGTCTATCTCGTCCATTTTGCTGTTGTATTCAGTAGTGAACGAAGTAAGGGCTTCCTTGCTTTCTTCCAATCGCTGAGCATAATCAGCTGCAAATCCTCCACCTTTTTGATACTGAGCATTAAGAGTTTCAAGTTCAGAAGCAAGACCTTGTGCCGCCTGAGATTCAGCTCCGTACATATTGCAGACATTTTCATAAGCTGTTCTGGTATTGTCAATTTCTGTACTGCATTGTTCAAGCGTTCCGTTGTAGTCCTCAACGGCATCAGTATTGCTTTTAATTACATTTGTAAACGAAGCTACTCCTGCAACTACACCTGCTATACCTACAGCAATCATAGCTCCTTTTACCAGAGGATTCGCTTGTAAAACAGCGGTAAAGGTTTTGGTTGCCGCCGAAGCCACCTTAGAAGCGACGCTGTATCCGGTCAAAGCTACAGTGCCTATTCCTAAAGTAACACTTACCCCTGTAATTGCCGCTGTCACTCCCGGATGTTCATCGGTAAATTCCGAGAACCCGTCTACAACATCAGCAACACCGTTATACAAATCTGAAATAACCGGATTCAACTGCGAACCTATTGTAATACCAAGATTGCTGAAAGCGTTCTGCATTCTCTTCTGAGCATGTTCCGTGGTATTGGTCATAGTCATGTACGCTTTTTCGGTCGCTCCGGCTGAATCCTGCATTTTGCCCAGAGTGCTGTTAAACTCTGCCGCTCCTGCATTAAACAAAGCCAACGCACCGATTCCGGCTTCCTGACTTCCCCAAAGGTTATTAAATGCCGTGGTATCACCGTTTACGCTGTCTCCGATTACAGTCAGTACATCACCCAGTGAATAACCGCTTTCTGTAAGCTGTGCAAAAGACTGTCCTGTCTGCTCTTGTAAAACTCCGGCAACCGCACTTCCTGTATCACCGAGTTCATTCAGCATGGATTTTAAATATGTCGTTGACTCTGCCGTGGCAATACCGTTTTTTGTGAGAATAGCATAACCGGTTGAAAGATTATCCATTTCAACGTTATATGCCGCTGCAAGAGGAATAACACGTCCCATGTTCTGAGCAAGTTCATCAACTGTTGTTTTACCGAGATTCTGCGTTGTTATCAGCATATCTGACACTTGTGTCGCTTCTGATACGGCTAACCCGTAAGCGTTAATCGCCGTTGTCAGCACATCTGCCGCTGTTGCCTGCTGGGTAAAACCGCCCACAGCAAGCTTATTGGCTTCATCAACGAACTTAACGGCATAGGCAGTATCGACACTGGCTGAAATTGCCTGATACGAAGCCTCTGTTAAATCGCCTGCACCTTGTCCGGTTGAACGTGAAAGAGCCATAATATCTGATTCTATAGTACTCAAGGAAACCTGACTTGTATCGGCAATTGTTGAAACCTTTGCAATACTTGCCTCAAACTGTGCCGCTGAATCACTGCAATCAAGAAATGCCTCGCCGATTTTTTTAAGCCCCATGACTATTCCTGCACCGGCAATAATTGATTCCAGTTCAGAAATAGCGTTACCGCCCTTGTCTCCTAGCTTTTCGCTGTCATCAGCCGCCTTTATCATGGCGGCGCCGTACTCCTTAGCCTCCTGTTCGGACTTATTAAGAGAATCGGCGACTTTTTGCTCTGTATTTACAGTCTGACTTGCAGATGCTTGTAATTTTTCCTCAGCCTGAACGTTTTTTTCTATTGCAGCGGTAGTTTTATTATGACCATTTGCAGTTTCGTCAAGAGCTTGTATTACCTGTTGTTCTGCACGTGACTTTTCATCGATTGAATCGACAAGTTTTTCCTCTGTCCGAATATTTTTTTCAACAGTATTTGTAACCTCGGCATGCTCTTGATTAACTTTTTCGAGGACTTCGGCTGCCTGTTCTTCCGCTTTCACTTTTTCAACCAATTCTTGCGCATGCTTCTCTTCTGCAAGCGCAGCCTTTTCAACAGCAGAGGCATTATTTCTAGCCGCCACGGCCGCTTTTTCTGCTTTCTGTGCTTTTAATTCTGACTTCTGAGCAGTCTTGTCAAGGTCATTGGATAACTTAAGTGCTTGGGCTGCTTCATCCTTCATAGCTTCAGTTACTTTGTCCACAGACAAAAGTTGCTTTTGTAATCCTTCATAGAATTTTCTTGCCTCAGATGCCGCCTGTGAATCGGAATCCGCTTTCTCACGGGCTTTTTCTGCGGCATTTTCAAGCTTGTTAGCCTGATTCTCAGCAGCATTTGCCAAAAGTCGGGATTGTGTAACTGTCTCGGCAACGTCACCGGAAATCTTTTCGATAGATGCTGATGCTTCAGCCGCTGTTTTTGAAGTACGGCTTATCTCTGAACTTACATTTACAAAACCGTTTTCCAGTCCGGCTATGACCTTAGTTCCGGAATCGCCTATATTATTCATGGCAGAGCTTACTTCATCTACTAATCGTATTTTTAAAGCTAATTCCTTCATTACAGCCTCACCCCGCTTTTAAGCATAGCAAGCAAAATTTGTGTATCTATCCTGCAAGGGTCGTTTAACTCGCACAATTCGGACGCAATATAGAAGAGTTTTGTGCGTTTAGGCATTTTCTCAAACTCTTCCATACGCAGTCCGTGGCGCTGCCATAAGACATGCGCCCAGTATTCAAACGATCCCTTGCAGGTTATTAGTTTTTTGCTTCTTTAACTTCGTCTGAATCTTCGTCCTTTTTTATAAGTCCAAGCACTGACATAACGGAATTAAATACCTGACTGTATTCTCCCGGTCTGTGAAATACTTTAAGAGGCATTTCACTGATATCATAACAGTGATAGAAGTCCATTAGTTCCTTAGATTTTAAATCGGGGTAAACCAATGCTTCAGCGACGATATGTCTCATTGCTCTGTTGATATCATTTTCTGTCTGGAATACTACTTCACCGTTCGATAGATAAGGATTTCCTGAATTATCCAGAGCAATAGAACGCTTGCGGTAATTGTCCTGAATTTTTCTTATCTTGTCATTGGAAATTGTTTTAATTTCAAGTTCAAGACGGTTTCCGTTTTCGTCAACGAAACTTTCCGGTGCAGGAGCGTTTACGATTTCTTCCTTCTGTTCTCTCATGAAATAGCTTAAATTCTTTGTCATTTTTATGACCTCCATAATATTATAATAGTTTTTTGCGGAGCAGTTTTACGTCTTGACCGCTTTCGGACATAAAAATAAGACGTTAACACACGTCTTAAATCACATCTTTCGCATTAAAAGAAATAGCGTCCTCTCTTACTCCTCCGGCAGTATCCAGAGCCATAAGAGGAATGTCGCCTGTAAATACGCAGCCTACTGCGGTAACAGTATCAGAACCGTACATCTGATAATAATCAGAGCCTTTATCGTCCATTACGCCTTGGATCGTGCATTCAGGCGTTATTCCGTCTTTCTGATATTTCTGAACTATCTCTTTATACCATGGAGTTGATATTCTTCTTGTGATAGTTCCCGTAATTGTATATCCCATCCAGCGTGAGCTTGGGGAACGTTCTCCCAATACCTTTCCGGTATACACATCAGGTGTAAATTTCAATTCAAACTTAACACCGTCAAGTATCTGCACACCGTCTACAAAAACCTTTCCCTCGCTGAGCGCTATTGGGTTATCGTTGTATCTTTCCATAACCTAACCTCCTTATCTTGTCTTTACTGTAAAATATAACTTTTCTGCACTGTCTACAGGCTGAATTCCTACATTGAAATAAGTACTATCTCCCTTGCTTTCGCCCCTGACCACTGCAAAATCAGAATCATAGTCAACATTCCGGATAGCTCCTGCGTCAAAGAATTGCTTTAAAATACTTCTTCCCATACCGTCCATAATATCCCAGCCGTTTTCATTGTTGCTGTATTTATTAGGCGGGAAATTCAATCTAATAGATTCTGCAAAGCTGTCAAATACTCTCAAAACCCTGTTCTTGCTGTAGGATTTGTCTTTTCTGTCGGTAAACGATGTGAGACTGTTTATGTCATACTCAACAATTACATCTCCATTTTCGGAATATGAAAAGAAAAACTCGCCGTTCTGGATTGCCGCAACTGCCTGTTCATGGGTTTTAGCTCCTGCAACACTTTCCGCACCCACATAGATTTTATATGTGTTGCTCTGAACGTTTGAAGCGGAAGCGTCCGCACCTGCGACCCATGCTGTGGCTTGTGCATTACTAAGCGTAACGCCGTTTATTACAACGGAATTTGTAACGTTGATAATACCCTCATAGTCGGCTTTGTAGTCGGGAACAACAGCCTTGACGCCTCTTCCTACATTTTCCCTCAGATACTTTATCTTTGTAACACACGCCGCAAGCAATGATTCTTCCGTTACAGGAAAAGCAAGGGTATTGAAATTAACGCTTTCCATATCGTCAAGAAACGCTGCAATGTCAGAATTTGCAGCCGTACCGTCCGTACCTCCTGTAAGCGAAACCCCTGCTACTGCTTCAAGAGAAGTACCCTCTGAGGCTGTAAATGTTATGTACTTACTGTCGACTAGCGCCGAAACATCTGTAACACCCTCAAACGCTTCAACAGTTGAACCGTCAAGATAAACGGAAACGTCAAATCCGGCAACGGGATTCGCCGCAACGGAATAACTGAGAGCGTTACCTCTTGAACCGCCGTACTTTGCCTGAGCTGACAAGCCTCCGCCTGTACCCGTTGCTTTAGTTCCTGCCTTGGCAATGTATACAATTACCGTACTTGCATTTTTAAATGCCTCACGGATAAGCAGCATTGACGGATCATCGTCATATACGCTGTAACCCAGCTTGTCAATTGCCGAATCCACCGATTCATTTGAAATAGTTATAAATTCCTTTTCCGGACCGTATGAATGATTGATCAGTGGGATCAGAACCGTTCCTCTGTCGGAAGAACCCAGCGTACTTTGATTTGAAGCCTCAAAATTAATGTAAGTACCCGGTCTTACTTTTCCTACAGACTTATCGAATGTTCCTCCAGCCATAATTATTTAACCTCCTTGTTCTGCCAATTTGAAATAATTTTCTTCATTTCCGAGACAGTGAATTCACCGCTCAGACCGTATGTCACACCGTCAAAGGTGCTTTGAGTTACACCGAAAAGCTTAAGACTGTTTTCCCTCAGCATTTCAATTGTAAACTTAGACGCAGGAGATGCCTGAACCTCCCGCTTTATATCTTCATTTTTGGTTTTCATATTTTACCTCCGTTCAAGTAAAAGTTTTGTATTAACTGCGCTTCTTCGCAATTGTACGGTCTTCTGCTTACCCAGCCGACCTGCATCTGATATGCGCATTCATCTGATTTTTTTAGCTGAACATCCTGAATTCTTATATATTGCCCTGTGGTTTTTCCGTTAATGTCAATCGCAGGGATAAGCTTACGAGCAGCGTTGATACTGTGAAACACAGGCAATGCAAGCTCATAGGCAAGTTCAGTACTGCTGTGAAAGAAATTCACAAATATATTGTAATCCGCACCGTAGGTACTGAAAGTATTGGGTTCAAAAGTAATCTCCGGAGACGGAAAATACACTGACGGAACAACGAAGTTTTCAGGCATGTTATGATAGTAAGGCACAGGATTTCCAGCAGAATCAAGAATAAACTTAATTATACTTGCAACCTCTTTTTCAAGCATAAACCCTCCTTAGTGCGTGACCGCACCGGACAAATCGAATTTTATTTTACGGAATCCGTTTTTTATTGGCATGGCCATATATTTTTAAAAGTAATTATCCATCCATTGCTGAACCTTTGCTTCAAGAAGTCCGGGTATCATTTTTTCCATGATTTTTATTCCGCTTTCCCAGAAATGTCTCCCCTCGACCCATTTTTGCTTTAACATCATACCGCTTTTAGCAGATGGATCATAAATGAATCTGTTTCCGCTCCAACGTCCGGGGACAAATCTCATAGCCTCTCCTTTGCCGCAAGTCCAATGACCGTCGTTAACGAATTTTGCATATTCAACATTTGTACCCACTTCAACAGTCAAGTCTCCTTCGGAAAGTTCCGCATTTCCGTTATCTCCGATATGAAAACTGCTCAGCAAAAGCCTTGTATCTATAACCTTAAGCCGAATTATTTCATCTTGAATGACTCTTAGGAATTCAAGTCCCAGTCCCTGAACAAATACAGAAAGAGCTTTTTTGAAATCACCGTTTCCGGCAGAACTGCATTTGCCGAAAAACTGTTTCATGTCATCTGATTCAAACATTTATTTAAGCGCCTCCTGTTCCTTAGTGCGCTTGATATATACAAAAATGTGATGACCACGGATATTTCTAGGTCTTTCAGCTGTATATTCAAGTCCCGTTTCACAATCAACTACCTTGTCATTAATTCGTATATCCGTACCGATGGGCAATGTAAGCTTTATCCTTTCAGTTAATATATTCTGCGGATTTTTCTGCTCAACAGACGAATCAAGAGACTCTACCCCGAAATGGCATGTAACATTTTTTAGATCGGGGACGTCTCCGTAATCAAAAGAAACAGTATTAGGCAAACCGTATCCTACAGTACTTTTAGACTTTTTCAAGTGATAGATATCGCACTTATGGTCCAGAAGATTTTCTAATGACATAAATTTCCTCCTCTTCAAATTTTTTCTTTAATGCTGTATTTACTTACCTGTCGAGTTTTATGAAAAATATACCAGTTGACTAAATTCGAATTAAAAGTTTTTTGCTTACTTTTTTTCAAAAAAGTAAGTTATAGCCTCCTTAACCGCATTGTAACGCCGTTTTTGGGTTTTACCTTTATAAATTCCTCAAGAAGCGGTTTAATACCCAGAGTATCGAAGCTTATGGTATTGTTTTCAGCAGTATAGCTGTAATCGTCAAAGGTTTCAGACGTTACTTCCTTTGCGGAAACGACAGAATTATAGCCGTAAGTCTCGGCTAAGAGAATCACGGCTGTTTTTACATTCTGCGGTATTTCCTCATAATCGGAAAAATCATTGTTTGTATATGAAATTACATACTGCTCAGCTCTTGAAATATCAACGGCAATACGTGTATCGTTTCTTTCCTGAACTGATTTAATTTCCGTATAGTCCCGTACCTCTTGAGGAGTTACCCACGGTCTGACTGCCATGTTATCACGCTCTTTCAAAAAATCCGGTTTTCATCAGCTTGTCTGCTATATCCGGAGGAACAGGCTCAAGAACGCCCTTGTTATATACCTTTCCGCCGGATGTAAATGTTGCTCCCTTCGCCAGACGCAGCACCGCTTTGCTGTCCGGATTACCGACAACATCAGACTTTTCTTGAGAAACTTTTTCCTCAGCCAGCGGCGACATATCTTCAGCATAAACGGAAGTATCTTCTGTACTGCTCTCAGCCGGTTCTTCAACGAAGTCCGGCTCTGTTATCTTGTGATTTTCATCGACCTTTTTTCTCGGCATTTTAAAAACCTCCTTTAAGCAGTCTGTTCAGCATCGTCTTTTTTCGTATCGGTCTGTGCTGTAAAGTTTCCGCCGATTACAAACGCGTCAGGATTATTTATTTCCATATCAAAATCCGCAAGCAGGGTGTATTCGTGTCTTGTTTTACGGGGAACAACATCATGGTATACTTCAAGACTCTGACCGTAAATACCATAGATAAGATTTTCATAAGGAGTAACGATCTGAATATCGTCGGGAATAAATGCTACAGGTACTATTTCAAATCCGTCATAGCTTACGTTTTTGCCGCCTGTGATAAGTGCGTCACCCAAAGCCGTATTACGAGCCTGAAGCTGCTGTTTGTACTTTCTGTTGACTGTCGGAGAACAGAAAATTTTTATCTTAGATTTATCTTCCTCAGTGTAAAGGCTGTAATATTTGTTAGGCATAGCCGCAAGAAGTCCGGGAAAAACTGTATTTAAATAATCTGCACTGCCCTCTGTGTCAAACTTGTGAGTGTCGCTGTCCTCTTTGGCAATCTTGATCCAGCCGTCATTGATATTGATGAAGTTATCTGTGTCGGATTCGTCTCCCAGAAAAGCAAGCTCCACGGTATCATTGGCAAACCGCTGTGCAAAAAGCTTTGCAAGAGTAGAGTTTACATTCTTACCCTCAATATTTTCTTTCATGTACTGGAATGAAACGTCATAAGGCATCACAACGCCTATCGCTTTAAGAGAACGTCTTTTCTGAGTTACCGTACCTGTTGCGGGATTATCGGCATTCTCAACCTGTCGGCGAAGTGCTCGCTTGTTTACTTCAAGACTGTCAAGGTCTCTGGTTGTTTTGGTCATTTTGATAAAATTTACTTTCTTCAGGAATGAAGAATAATCTCTCATGAATGTTATGAATTGATTTGCCTGTTCGGCGTTCATTCTTCCGCCGTTACCCAGTGCGGAAGTGTCTACTGCCGCTTTGGCGATTATGTTTCTGTTAGATTGCATTTTCTTGTACCTCCTTTATACAAATAGTCCATCAAAAAGATCGTCGCTTTTGCCTACAGGTTCCGGCTCACCGTTGAGATTTGTTACAATCCCTCTTGCTTTGTACAGAGGTTCCATAGCGCTTTTTACCATATCAGCAACTTCTTCCTTAGTAACCGATTTATTCTTTTGTGATTCGGCAAGAACTTCCTTTATTGTATCAACAATAAACTTCTTGGTTTTTTCATCAAGCTTATCCGAATTCTTACTGCTTCCGCTTTCGGCTTTCTGAATTTCATTTTTGATGAAATCCATTACTTCTGCTTTTGTCATCTTTTCCTCCGTTTCTCCTGCTTCTTCAAGCAGTTTTCCTATACTTTCATAAATTGATTTAAGACTTGCAATATTTTTTGCGCTGAGAGTTTTTCCGGCTTTCATGACCGGAATCGTATCAGACGCAAGAACCTGTTCGATCGTTTCGGAAAATTCCTTAAGGCATTCTTTGATCGTTTCCGGTTCAGTTTCATACTTGTATTTTTCGAGTGTCGGGTCATAACTGTAAAGAATATTCTGCAAGTCGTAGAACGCATTATAAAAATCTGACTGCTTCTTACTTTCAGCATACTTATCGGCAAATGCTCCCTTTTCCACGACCTCAAAACCAAACATTTTAGCAAGCTTCTTGAAAAAACTTTTGCCCTCTGATTTGCTGAGACTGTCCGGATCAACATCATCCTCGCTGTAAATACCCGTGCCGCCCATTGAAAATCCGGTTATTTCACCCTTTTCAACTGCTGCCCAGACATCGGAGTCTGTGATCTCCACGGTCATCAGCCAAGTGCCCTTTTTGATTTTTTCCTTACCGATCTCAAAATCCGCTTTGGCTATCCAGTTCTCCACAACTTCGGCTTTTTCAAACTTTTCAAAGTTGTGCTGAATGTCAATACCGTCTCCGTTTTTGGCAAACCAATGCGCTGCTTTGCGTATTTCTTCTTCAGTCATGTAGTCACCCTGTGAATCCTCCGTCATTGGCTCGTAGACAATACCTGTCACATAATGACTGTCGGTATCCGTCTTTACGATTTTACCGTATGCGGAAAATGAAGCTTTACCGTCTTCGGATTTAGTTATAAGGAAAGATTTCTTATTTGCCGCTTTGTCCACAAGGGATACAAACTGTATCTGTGCGTCTGAAATACTGCGTGTTTTCATTATCTCGCCCATTTTGCACCTCCATTTAAATTTTTAAGCAGTTTTACGCCTTGCTCAGGGCAGCCGAGTGACCTCGGCAGGACTGTCGGGCGTTAATTGCTCGATGGGTTACTTTTGTTTTGAGTATAAAAATAACGCCTCTTTTAAGGCGCTTATTCCTTATGGCCAGCAATGTCAGTAGCCATTTTTATTAATCCGGCAACAGCCCGAACACTTGCCAAAACCCATGCAGCTATATAGCAACCCATAGGTATCTGACCTGTATCCAGTGCATAAAGCAGTATTAATGTTGAAATCATTTCGATCATCCTTTCTTATTTTGGGTATAAAATTAGCACCTTCAGCTGAACTGAAAGTGCTTAATTATTAAAAATGTTTTAACTCAGCAATATTGCAAACAAAAGTCCACATCTGGATATTTGCTTGTAATTTCTTCAAGGGATTTTTTAAATGTTTTGCTTTTGTGAAGTTTTTCCGAAAGTTCCTCAAAAATTTCACCCATTGTTTCCAAATCATACAAATCAAGAGTTGATAGAAATTCGATAATATCTTTTTCATTGTCTCCGCAATAATAAAGAAGTTTGTTAACAAGACTCTCTCTACTAAAATCATCAAGCGGATCAATATTTTTTTCCTCTTCAAGAAGCTCTATAAGTTTATTTGTATTAATCTCTCGCACTTTCCCATTCATCTCCTTTTGGTTGCTTCATATTATTTGGACAAATCGTACCAACCTGACCGTCATTTATAAATACAACAATCTCTACATTATCATAAACGCACAATCTATTTATATTATTTCCATTGCCGTTGTTTGCAGTATATGTACCAGCAAGTAATATTTTATCATCGTTCCAATCTTTAGGAAACCATGATTGACCTATATCACTATTTTTTCTATTGCTTCCAGTCTTCTTTGTTGGGCTTTTGTGCTCTGGTACGCTACCTATCCTTACGCCGTTTGAATATTCTTTATAAATAACCGGTTTAACTCCTGTACTAAAAAGCTTTTCCATTCCTCTTTGACCGTGACCGCCCTTTTCAAGACGATTAGTCTTTGTCCAGTCTCCCAAAGAAGAATGTTCTAATCTTTCTTTGCTTACTGTCATTATACCATCATTTTTTAGTTCAGTCAACGATTTAAATACTTTTCTGGGACCGTATTTTGTATCGACTGTTTTGTAGAGTCTCTCAAGGTCAGCATCATTCTGAATTACTCCGCTTTCAAACAACGCCCAACGTGAATCGGAACGGAAATACTTTTTTCTTTCTTCAACAGTTTTTTTGTTTCTAAGCCAATCGCACTTAATAGTGTCCTCATTAATTCCGGCTCTTGCCTTATTACGTGCGTCAAGCTCTTTTTTCCATTCATCGCCCATTTCGTCAATAGCCTGCTGCTGCAGCTTCTTGCGTTCTTCAAGAGGTAAGCCTAAAATTTCTTCGGAAGCAATGCCATGGTGAATACAATGACAGTTAATTACTTCCGCCGCCGGAAGTGCAGGGTCTTTGGGGAAATCGGCAAGATATGTAACTCCGTCTGCACCTTTAAGCTTAAAATTTTCACTTATAAGTACTTTCTGACCATTCATTCTTACGTGATTCGGTCTGGGTTCAATTTTATGATTTCCCGTATGAATCCATTCCTTATACTCGGATGCCGGACACTGCTGTATTGATTCCTCACGGGCAAAGCTGTGTGCTCTTAAGGTTTCTGTAAGCGCCGCACGTCTTGCCTTGTAAAATTCGTCCCTGATACCGCTTTCCAGAACGTCACGGGCGGTTTCTGCTATGCCTTTGCCGTTTTTCAAGCCCTTGACGAGAATATTTTCAATTTCTTCATGAGAAGAAAGGTGCATTAGATCTGACAGCTCATAGCTCCATTGTGCTATCCAGTCGGTTGTCTTTTCAGAAATCTGTTCAACAATCAACTCCGAATCCATTTCTTTCATGTAAAAATTAGCCAGAACAGGAACATACTCCGTAAATTCATTGAAGAAAATAGGGAAAAGCTTTTCCCTGATATCATTTGTTGTCTTAAATTCCTGCCATGAACCTTTAAGAAATTCCTCAAGGTCAATACCTTTCTTATCAGCGGATTCAATCAAATCCTCAAAGTCTTTTGATTGCTCCTGCAAAACCTCGGCTATTTTTTCTTCCAGTTCCTCAATATGCTTTACTGTATTTTTGGAATCTGCATAGCCTTCTTCTTTCAATCGGTCAGCAAGATCATTGTCGACTTTGGTTATGTATGCGTCAATTGCTTTAATAAGTAACTGACATTCGGAACACATAAAATCAGCCTCCTTTGCTTTGTTTCATTAGCAGGGAGCGCACTGACTTCATTACCGCCACAATTTCATCATCGTGATTGTTTTCGGCTTTTGCAATCTGCGTTTCAAGACCATTTAAAGCTGATTGAGTTTTACTGTAGGCAATAGGTATATTACCCCAATCCTCCTCAAAATCATCACTGGTCTCACCCAGAACCTTGTACCCGATTTCTTTGGCCTTGTTAGGAGTAAGACCTCCTGCGTTATTTACAAGGGTAAGTATTTTAAACAGATCATCAGGATTGGTGATGTCCGGCTCCCTGAAATAAACTTCAACATGCTTAAAACCATATTCATTTAACAGCTTGTTATTGATTATCCACGCAAGAGACTGTCTTTCCGGCTGAAATACCTGTTTTTCTGTTACCTCCATTGCGGTCTGAGCTGTAGCACGGTTAAAATCTGTGGTATATCCCACATACAAATCAGGAAGTCTGAATGCCGACTGTACCTTCTTGCGGTTATTATCCAAATAGTCCTGAAACAGCTCGTCGTGCTGTAAAATATCCGCAAGACTCTTTAATTCAATATCCGGTTGTTTTTCCTCCTGCATATTTGTACTGTTTTCATTTTTTTCAGCCTCAAGAAGCAAAAAGCTATGCTGACCTGCTTCGCCTTTAATGTCGTTCATATAGGTCTGAAGCTTGTCATAGCTTTCGTCCGTCAGAGTACCGCCTTTAATAATTACAGCCATAGGAGTGTGACGACCGTTTTCAAAGTAATTGTTATTCAGGTTTTCAGCCTTGCGGCTTCCGTCGACATTCAGCGCCTGACCAAGCCAGCGAACCTGACCGTAAGGCTTTGAACCCAATTTAAATTCAAGGATTTCATTTGCGCGCTTATCAAAATCAAGTACGGAAACATATTTGCCTGTTTCTTTATCCATAATGCGTTTGTCTCCGAACTCCTTGAAATACACGGTTTTACCGCCCACTGTCTGCTTATACTTTCTAAACCGCTTTTTACGTCTTATAGCTTTTCCTTTGTAAACATATTCAACCTCAACCGACTCTTCAAAAAGTCTGGATTTTTGGACGCTGGGAACGTTTTCAATGAATTCGATCTGTACCACTTCGTCCATCCCGTTTCGGATTATCTCCAGATGTGCAGTTCCATAAGTTTCACGGGCGGCAATAACCTTCTCAAAAACTTCTTTTGTATCACAGTCCAATGCTAGAAGTTCCACAATATCTGAAAGTCTGTTAAATTCATCTTCAAGCTCTTCCGTGTCTGTAACATCCTCTTTATACCTAACGCCAATACCAAATCCCGCTATATTGGACTTATACGCACTAATGCACTGAGGAAGTATAGAAGAGTGCCTTGTCATATTTTCAAGACCTTTTAAGGTATAGTCCGGCTCAAGCCAGTCTGAATATCCGGAATCTTCTTTTTCTTCAAGATGTGACGGACTATCGGATTTCTTTATCTGAGCTGTTGTTTTTATAATCTCGGCACGAACCTTTCTTTTTTTCTTTCTCAAGTTTTTTGCCTCCTTTCTTTTTTGAATTTAACAGGCAGACAGCATAATAAAATACAATCTGCTTCGTCTGGAGAATGACCGCCCCTTTTCTTTATGGCGTCTTTACTCTCGACTCTCTGTCTGGAATCGTCGGTCATTTCATATTTTCGGGTTGACAGCTGCGCTATTAAGTCCGCATCATCGGGAAGAATCAGTTCTACAGGTTTAGGTTTCCCTTCTTCATCATGAGGTGACAAAAGATTTCTGACTACGCTCATCATGTATGTGGTAGAATCATAATAATATGCATGTTTCATTCTTTGACCGAATTTAACGGGGAATATTTCCATTTGCTTAAAACGCTGAGGATTACTCCGCTTCATTTGTCTTAATCTGTCCACAACACCACCGCCTACGCCCCCGTCATCTATCTTAACGGCAACAGGGCGTTTATATTTAGGATATTTTTTAAGCAATTTATCATAATACATCACTATATCGTCAGCTGTCTTCATGGTATCCTGCCCCTGACGTTTGCAGACAATATCTGCCTTTTCATTGACTTTGTGACCAATAACGGTCTTATCGTCCCCGAATCTTGCGACATCACAGCCAATATGGATAAGGTCGGGTATTTCCGGTTCTTCAAAATCTTTCACAGACGATGTTGACGTTAATATCAATTCCATAGGAATGAAAACATCGTCTTCCTGTTTAGGAAATTCTCCGTCAACACGAACACGAACAAAATTTGAATCTTTCCCATATTTGCGCTCCATAGCCGCTATATTTTCCTTATTGGTTCTGGAACTGTCACGTGAAGAAACCCTGTGACATTTATACAATCCTCTGTCACAGGTATGAGAATCATAAAAAGTTCCGGAGGTCTTTGTAGGATTTCCGCACATCAGCAATTTATTGTTTGCGCCGGACAGCGTACCGAGAATCGCCTCCATTATCGGATCGGCAACACCTGAAGCCTCGTCAACGATAAAGAGCATGTTGTCCTCGTGAAAGCCCTGCATGTTTTCGGGCTTTGTGGCAGTACGTGCAGTCGCAAACCAGCGTTCTTCATATCCCTCGACAGAAACCTTTGTTTTAGTCCATTTTAAAACCGCTTTCAAGAGCGGACTTTTTGACTGCCATTTTGAAACCTCTGCCCAGAGTACGTCATTAAGCTGCTGTTTAGTAGGAGCAGTTGCTACAACTCTAGAATAGGGGAAACATGAAAGAAACCACAAGCACAAAACAGCTTCACAGCCGGTTTTACCAACGCCCTGACCGGAACGCACCGTAACTTTCGGAAACTTTGCAATATCTGCAAATACTTCCTTCTGCCATTGGTCACATTCAAACTTGCAGACTTCTTGGGCGAACAGTTCGGGGGATTTACGGTATTGTGGGATTCGTTGAATGAAAAATTTTAAGACCTTATCATTCTTCATTTTCATCACTTCCAATCACTGCTTCTACCCAGTTTTTTACAATATCATTTTCACCTGTGTCACCTGTTAATTGTTTCTCCTTAAGTGCTAGTTCCTTTTTCTTCAAGGCAAGTTCTTCAGAAGAGTTATCTTTGCCAAGAATGTTACGAATTTCTTTTGAAGCTGCAACGTCTCCAGTAGCCGCTCTCAAAAATAACCCTTTAAGTATAACCATTTCATTATCAGATTCCTCAATCGGAATTCCCATAGCTTCAAGCTCTGTTAAATCACTATCACAAGCTGGTAAGGAAAGCAAAAGCTTCATTTTTTCTCTCATAGACTTTTTTTTACGTCTTGCCGCCGCAGAAGCTTTACCCGCTTTTCTTGCGCTTTCTCGGCGTTCACTCGGCGTTAAATCTTCTGGTCGTATCAAATTATTTTCATTCAAGGTCACCACCTACCATAATAAATTTAGTCATGAAAAAAGCACCTCCGGGAGATGCTTGAATAATTTTTAAAGCCCTCACTGGGACACATCGTTGAGAGGTGCGTGAGGTTCTATTAATCCGGTTTTACCGTTTCGGACGTATCCTAATCAGGCTAAATAGTTGCAACCGGAAACTACTCTAATGCTTGGCGCAGTCTATCGGAGTTGCACCGACTGAAACACAGCCGTCTAAGTTTCAACGGCTGTAAATCAAGGAATAAAACAATGTAGAAGAGAGGTTAGAAACGGGCGGTGCTGCTTTCGCCCTGTTTCTATAGATTAATAATATCATAGATTTGTACTGACATTCACTGACATTGACTGACATTTATATTTTTAAGTGCCTCACCATGAATTCGGTATATCTGTCTGACTGAATATCCCATTTCCTCCGCTATGCCCTTTATGTATATTTCCTTATTTTTATCATAATAGCTTTCCCACGGTTGAAATAACAAATATCTACGTTCAAGAACTTCTTTTTGCTCAGAATTGGAAATAGTTTCAATAACTGTTTCAATTTCTAACCTTAACTCAACTAGTCTGTCGATAAGCCGATTGGCTTTTTCTTCATACTCCATAACTTTACAAATTGACTTACCTAGTGTATCAGTTCCATGATTAGAAGATGGCGCATCATTCATTTCAATATTTTTACCATACAAACTTTCTTTCATTTTTTGAGCTTTGGCAAGCGTAATATTAATGCGCCTATCAATTTTATATATTTGTTGTAGATATTCCTTAGCAGTCAAACTTGTCCCTCCTCTCAACCACGAAATCAATTTGATTCAAATTCTTATCCCGTATGTACTGTTCTGCCTTAACTGCGTTGTCAAAAATTCTGTAATTATCCTTGATGTCACAAACTATATGTCCGTTGTATTTGTCATAGATTACATATGTTTGTGTTGACATTTTAATCCTCCATTCTTTTAGCTTGATATTCTCCATAGTTTACGGTATTTCGGGCAATATCGTTAATTCTTTTCATGCTATTTGACCTCGACCGTTTGACTTCATTTGCAGGAGATATGTATTCCCCTGAATTTCTGATATTTCGCATATATTCACGTCTATTTTTGCGATGCCGTTCTTTGGCGCACTCGGTACAATATTTTTTAGAACTGCCTGAATTCGGCATCTCAACACCGCATGAAACGCATATACGTGTAAATCGTTTATGTGTTGACATTTTCTAATCCTCCTTTGTTTTAAAATACCCATGGAATCCTATCATTTCTTCGTGTAGCTTTTTAGCTTCGGTAACGTTAACATTTGGCTTTTTCGCAAGTTTAGATTTTCTTAGCTGCTGCATAAATGGCAGTGATTCCGGCAGCACCTGATTCATGCTCAGACCTATTTCTTTCAATTCCCGTTCCGCCATACAGTCAAACACGTCATCAATAGTGTGCTGATGATATTCGTCCATGGTTTCATTTAGCGTTTTTATAAAATCCTCCATGCGCTTTTGTTTCCAGCCTGTATGCCTTGATACAGCTATCAAAAAAAACCAGCCCATTTGCGTTTATGCACCTGTCTATTTCGGGCATAGCTTCCCCACATAGCCATCCTATTTCCTTTTTGGAATACGTTCTTACTCTTGATTTCACTTTAATCCTCCTTTAAGTGGATCGGCAATATTAATCCGATTAATTTATTGCTATCTTTTTCAAAGACAAAAACTCTCCGTTCGTCTCCTTTGTAACTTACCCCGGTACCGAAAAATTTTATGTATTTATCGTTTACATATACGGATTTGTCGGAATCTAACTTTAGCCGTCTGACTATTTTATTAGGAGCCGTATATTTGCAATCGCAAGTCAGCTTTAACTCCGATACTTTGTCCATACCGTCTAAAACTCTTTTTGACAAACATACAAATCGACTTACATCAAGCATGAGATCCTCCTGCGGTATCACGACCGCCGTAAATCCGTCTGCCGTTAATAATACCCTGCCATCGTCTAATTTTAACACCCCTGCATGGTCGCTCGTCAGCGCCTGTTGTTGACATTTTATAAAAATATTATTTTTCATTTTTTAATCCTCCATAAGTTCTTTGTATGAAATACCATCAGTTAATCCCGGTGATTTATCGCTGTCAGTAGGCATATATTTTGCGTTAGTAAATGACGGATATTTGT
>ERZ827108.1941-NODE-1941-length-24300-cov-4.772819_pt1 | contig 24300 bp, 16 predicted proteins | sample MGYA00519921_ERZ827108 | MGnify/ENA primary metagenome ERZ827108 (study PRJEB31778, sample SAMEA3449258) | human gut metagenome | biome: human gut; feature: human-associated habitat; material: faeces | place: United Kingdom | collected 2010/2012 ...
TTTCATGTGCAATACCTCACTTTCTGTGGGTATTATTGGCATTTACACGGTTCGGCATTCAGCCTCAAATTTACTATCACCTATTTTGTAGAAATCTCGCTGTTCAGCGACATTCTTTATTTCAGAACAAAAAGTTTTCTTGCTATGCTTGTCATAAACAAACACTCGTAGGCTTCCAGGCTTTTCACAAGCAAATTGTCTTAAATAACACTGTGGAACATAATGTTGTTTTCTGGTTTCCGGCATATTTACTCTGCCTCCATTTCCTCAGATCCATCCTCACTTGTTTTGCATTCCGAAGAGCCATCAACAAGTTTTACGCTTCGCTTGCTGATCCAGCCCTTTATGAATTTTCCTGACTCCTCGTCATAGAACTCAACCTCGTAATAGTAATTTGTCGTTGTAGAAATAATCGTAATCTCCTGATTGACTGATACATTGCAAATTGTATTTCCGCTCGCACTTGGATCATCCTTTATCCTAGTATCATTTTGCGTAAAGGCGTTAGATATCGGTGATGCTACAATGGAAAGAATTATAGGCAGAATCACACTTACAAGGATAAAGAAAATCACTGGATTCTTATTTTTCCAACTGGTCACAACTTCAACAAGCCGTTGCTGCCAATTTTGTGAGTCTTCCGCCACCGTTGCTAAATCATTGTAGACCTCATCTATTTCTTCAGACGATACCTCTGACTTTTCCTCGTGACACTCCATTTTATCAACGCACTGTTCCAAAAAATGATTATCAGCAATGGAGCTGATCAACTCGGAATATTTATATATGGAATCATTGCTTAATGAGAATGCATTTTGAATTGCGTCAGACATAGACAAATACCGATTATATATTCTGTCCTGATACTCTGCAATATAATTCAACATTTCCAAGTTGCTCGATTCAAAAAGCTTTTGGTATTTTTCAATTTTTTTGTCCATTCTTTCAGATAGCATTGCAACAGTCTGATTTATGTATAAATTCTTATTTACCATTTCTGTCAAGCTTTCATACCGAGCTTGCTGAGAAGCTATAATATCCCAAAATGGTCTATACAATTCGTTCTCAAGTTTCAACACACGTTCAATGTTGTTGTATTTTTCCAGTCCAAATATATCGTCCATACAATCCTCCCACCATTTCAGACGAATAGAGGAAAGCCAATCCAGCGGCCTTCCTCATATTTATTAGTCAAAATTGATTTCTTCCTCGGCCTTGCTGTAAACCTCGACCATATTGCGCACATCGATTCTGTTTATGATCCAGCCACGCAGCGAGCACATCTGGATAAAATCCTCGATACGGTTCTTCCCGTACATCTCCTTTAACGTAATCACAATGCCGAAAGGAATATTCCTGTCACGGGTAGTTTTCTGTCTTTCCTTTGTGGTAATGCTAAGTCCCCATAGACCTGTTGTGTATTTTTTTCTGGGAACAGCATTTTTTCTCTGAGCCTCACAGATATGCTTGACGTTATCCCATTTTCTGAATAGCTTTCTTGCGTCATCTTCCCTCACATGTCCGCCGCTGCCCTGATTATCATTGTTTACAGGATTTATCGAAGCGGAATCTCCATCATCTCTAACACGTCCGAATTTGATATCCATTTCGGTATTTGTGTAGTCAACGCCCTGGTTTCTGGTACAATTTGGGAAATACACCATCGTAGCTCTTGCGTAAAAGGGGTGAGTGTTATTAACTACGGGAACTGGAATATTGTAATTGTAAACCTCGTATTCGTCTGCCAATCCGGTTATAAAGAACTTTATTTCCTCGTCCTTAGACTTGACCACTTCTTCGATTTTCTTTGGAACGACGCCGTAACCAACAGAATATTTCTGACTCATATCGGTATTCCAGCCTGCCGCTGAATCTATAAGCAGAGCCTTGGCAATTTCACGGCTGAAACCTAGCGTATGAATAAGATACGCCAGTTTTCGGGAGATCCATGGTGCAGCATACGATGTACCATTTGCATACGCTACTCCGGTTGGCTTACAGATGTAGATTTTTTCGCCAGAATCTCCACCATAATAGCATAAATCCGGCTTGCAGAAGAACGACAGTACCGGACCCTGACGAGTATATGAAGCTGGTGTATTATCCAGTTTCACGGAATTTACAACGATTGAATTAAGCGAATCAGCGGGCGCCCCTAGTTTTACGACATTGTCATTAGTCTTGTTGGTTCCGGCAACAACAAATACTACATCGTATTCGGTTTGCAGCTTATCAAGCTGTGCACCCTCCGGTGAAATGAAGTTCTGGTTTATCTCCATCGCAGAACCTAGCGATAGGTTCCAGACCTTAATATCAGTATTGCTTGCTACAATCTCACGTATCTGCCTCAGAATAGTGAACGAACTGAACTGAGAAGCCTTTGCAACACCAAAATGCCGCACTCTGAATCTTCCGCAGCCATCGTCAAGCTCGGGATTAAATGAATGACCGTCAACTATTATTGATGATACAGCCGTTCCGTGGTCGTAATCAACTCGATCAATTGGAATATCTTCCGCAAGCATCGGGTGATATTCTACCCACTTTCCAAAATAAACATTCTCATCGAACAGCGTATCTATCACACCGATAACAGGTTCATTAGTCGGACCAGGAATACTCAGCACAGATGATTCTGTTGTTTCAAAGTCGTCTGCGGTCAGCCTCGCAAGGTCTACTGTGCTCATTGAAATAAGGTACGGTGCCTTGCTTTTCAGAATTGCAACCTCCTCTTTTGTAAGACGAAATGTCGTTTCGTCTATCTTTTTTACGTCAGGCATATCAATTCCAAGAGAAGCAAGAAGCCTGCTTGTCTGAACATTTGTCTGATAAATGCTGACAATCGCAGTATCATCGATTTCTGCCGAATAGTCATCAATACTGAAGCTCTCTACATAAAATGAATCTACAACAAATCCGACAAAGGTTGTATAGCTCAAACCTATTTGAGCGAACTTATCCTTATGATTCCCCCAATTATTAAGGACAGACTGATCAATAGTTCCGGAAATATTACTTTTAACAAAACTGATACACGTGCTGAAATTCTTTATAGTTTTGTCAAGCTCGTCAAGCTGAAGATAATGTGTGAAGATGTGTTTTCTGAATGTTTCGTCAAATCTTGAACCCCTTATTGAATCATTTGACCTTTTTTTGCCCACAGCAAAAAAAGCGCTGATACGATTACTCTTGGCAATGATACGATTGTAATGAACGCTTACAAGAGCCCCTTCAATAATGGTATTATGTGCCCAGAATTCTCTTATTTTCTGAAGCTGTTTCAGCAGTTTCTCCATTTTCTCAAGCTTGACATAACCATCTGAGGGCAGCTTTCTCCTTCCACCCTTCATGTTATTTTTTCTGCTTTCAAAATGGCCCTTCAATTGAAGAAGATCATTCATTTGTATCCTCCTTTAAGTCACGTGCGACCTGACTTTTTGACGTACCTGTCAGTATCTCAATCTCCCTGACTGTGAACCCCTGACACTTAAGCAGTTTTAAATCATCCGTTGCGTCCGAACAAATCATTTTATATAGCCTGTTCAGGTAGTCAAACTCATCTGTGCTCTTACTAAAAGCAATAGAGGTTTTTATAGCGTTCTTCAAATCGCCCGGCATAAGAACAGGATCCATTCGGCTGACAATTTTCTTGAATAGTCTCATATTCCTTCCGGCAGTTTTGAATTTAATAAGGTATTCGTTTAATATTGCGCTTGCTACCTCTACAAGGTCATCACGAGTATAGCGGTCAAAACTCACGATGTAATCAAATCTTCTCGACAACGCCTTGTCAAAATGCTCGAACAGGTTAGTAGTAGCAATCAACACAATGCGGCCATCAAGATTATCCAATCCTTTCAACATTGCTGATGTAGCCCTGCCCATTTCACGTATATCGTTAGAATTGGTTCTGTCAAGTGCGATCGCGTCGATCTCGTCAAACAGGACAATCACCTTTTCAGGCTGTGGGAAAGTGTTTATCTCCTGAAAAAGCGAGGACAGGTTCTTCTGCGTCTGTCCCATTTTGCTGTCAATGATGGCAGAGAAATCTACCGAATACAGTTCCCGGTCAAGTATTCTCGCAACCTGTTTTACACTTTCGGTTTTTCCTGTTCCTGGCGCTCCCTGAAAAAGGAACTTATTGATCCCGGCATTATGCCCGACAGCGTTGATAATTCCAACGATCTCATCAGATATCGCCTGCGGCAGCGGAAGATGAGAGTTGCTGTCCGTTATCTTGATCAAATACTCCGACTCGATCTCATTGCTTTGCGGAATAAATGTATTCGCATTGGATAGCAACGCCATAATGTATTCCGAAAGCTGATAATCCCCCGATGTGTCAAAGTCTCTTGCTATTTCATACGCTTCGCTACGGAATCCTGAATCGTTATTCTCCGCGTAATATTTTATAAGATTAATTATATTTTTCTTTTTCATAAACAGCACCTCCACAATTTCTTCACTCTTATTGTACACCATTCGGGACAAAAAGTCAATAGCTGGGACAGTTTTTTGTTTTTTCGGTACCAAACATCATCCATTCTCAACAATATACTGAAAAATTACCAATATTCCGTTGCATGAGCCTCAAACCTTACTATAATTCTAGGGGGCTTTTCATTTAGAAAGACTTCAACGACATTTCTCATGCTTTTATTCAAGCTCATGATATATCTATGCGAAATGCAATTTACTGTAAAACGAATCATTTATACAAATAATCCGGGCCAATGATCCCGGATTACTATATTCAAGTGCCAAATACGTGGTCTTACTTACATCTTCCACTTAAATCAAGACTTCTTTTCCGGAATGTACTTACGGAGAATATGCTTGGTTTTCTCAACCGGCAGAGGCACATTTTCAGGTTGGAAATACTCCACCTTAACGACCTCCACAACCGCTTCGTGGTTATCTCTCCCGGCAGGAACTACCACTCTGTCACCAGGCTCAATGGAATCATCATCGGTTATGTAATAATAGCTTTTATAGCCCTCATCAAACTCAACGCTGCAATAGATGATATCGGATTTACGGCGCTTTGCACGGTCGTACATCGACGGACTGAGTACATCTGTGAAATCATACGCACTTACTAATTCGCATATACTCCGAACAAAATACCGCCACCCCGCCGGCAGACCATATTTATCGTAGGAGCCGGATATTTCCCGGTGCGCTCCACTTTTCAAATCTACGGTGATCGTGTAGCTGCTAACATCATCTGGAGTTGGTGCAATATCGTCAGGCTCGCCGGGAATTTCTCCAAATAAATTCTTTTCGTCAATGCTGTCAAGGAGCTCCTCGATTCCCTCCGGAACAAAGAACTTCTGGGTGACGATATGCCCTGCTCCGATTCTGCGAATATGCTCAAGCACGCCGAATTTGCGGTCTATATTGATTTCCTCGGAGTAGCACAGTTTATCTTCAGCATTGGTCAGGGTGCGTTTATAGTCGATTGAAACACGCTCAACAATATCTGTTCTTGCTCTGCCGTCAAATAAAAACAGATCGTCCATTCCAAGCGTTTTCCGTATGAATTTCGAAAGGCTTACTTCCGGTTCGGAGTCGTCATTCAGCGAACCACTCATTTTATATGCTGTGCCGCTCGCATTAGTTATAGTCACTTCCCATATTCCGACATCTTCTATTATGTAATCCAGATCGGCTGTGTTGAAGTAATCCACGACTGCATTCAGAATAGCATCTGCGGCATCTGGCTCTATTTTAAAATGCCGTTTTCTTAAAAGAGTATCGTCAAATTGATATGCCGAAAACCGCACATCACCGCTTGAACTGACGGTTAATATCTGCTCTATTTCTTCCTCCGGTTCAGGACTGAAAAAATCAGTGTTATTTGATACTATCTTAACTTTTTGGGGCTTTCCTCTGAACAACTTGTTTCTGTCTGGCATATTTTCACCTCCGTTCAATTTATTTTATCACAATAATATTATGCTGTCAATTATAAAATAGTAAATCAACATTTCAGGCAAAGCCCATCGAAAGCCTCGACAAATTTTCATCGAATCACTTGACATAACATTGTCGATATGGTACAATACTATTAACAGGAGGCGATAATATGGCAATACCAATTAATATAAACGACCTGATAGACTGCCGCGTAGTTGAATCCAACCGTGTGGAATTCAAATCTGACTGGAACCCTACTCCAATAATACACAGTATCTGCGCATTTGCAAACGACATCGATAATGTCGGCGGCGGTTACATCGTAGTCGGAGTAGAAGAAAATGACGGCACTCCCGTACTTCCTGTGAAAGGAATACCACAGGAACGTGTGGACGGCATTCTAAAGGAACTGATCGGACTTTGCCACATGATAGAACCACTGTATTATCCGGTTGTCGAGCCAGTACTTTTTCAGGGCAAGTACATCATCGTTATATGGGTTTCCGGTGGTCACGGCAGACCGTACAAAGCAGCAAAGGATGTACATTCTGACAAATCCACTAAACTGTACTATATCCGCAAATTCAGCAGTACTATCGTTGCCTCACCCGAGGAAGAAAAAGAACTGTTCTACATCTCCACTGATATTCCCTTTGACGACCGTCCCAACCTTGCAGCAGATGTTTCTGACCTTGACATCGGGCTTATGCGTGCCCATCTGAAAGAAATAGGAAGTTCACTATATGAGCATTCGCTTTCTATGGACGCATTGGATATTGCGAAGAATATGCAGCTTGTCGCAGGTCCGCCGGAAGCAGTAAAACCGCTGAATGTCGGACTGCTGATGTTTTCGGAACGTCCTGAAAAGTACTTTCGTTATGCGCGAATAGAGGTAGTAGATATTCCTGACCCGACCGGAACTAACATGACCGAAAAGGTGTTTACCGGACCTATCCAGCGGCAGCTAAGTGACGCGCTCGCCTTTATCAAAAACTATACTCTCAAAGAGGTAGTCATCAAGTCCGCTGACAGAGCCGAAGCAACGCGCATTTCAAACTATCCCTATGCGGCAATTGAGGAAATTCTGGCGAATGCTGTTTACCATCGATCTTATCAGGAAAAAGAGCCTATCACGGTGCGCATCACCTCCGAATCAATAGAAATAACCAGCTTTCCCGGCTTTGACCGGAGTATTTCCGACAAGGATATCGCGGAACTCCGCATTCGTGCGAGAGTGTACCGAAACCGCAGGATAGGTGATTTCCTTAAAGAATTGAAACTCATTGAGGGAAGAAACACAGGATTTCCGAATGCAATCAAGGCTCTGAAGGCAAACGGATCCGGAATGCCGCGTTTCGAGATGGACAATGAACGTAGTTTTCTGTCAGTAACTATTCCTATTCACCCGTACTTTCTGAAGGCTTCTTCTGACAAAGATACGGAGTACCGTGAGAAAATTCTGGTGCAACTCCGCACTTCCCCGATGAACCGCACCGAACTTGCAAAAGCGCTCGGTATGAAGGGTATCTCGCGGAAACTCTCTGCGGCTGTCGAGCAGCTTATCGCAGAGGGTAAGGTCGTTCAGATAGTTGTCGGTGGTGGAGTTAAGCTCGCTGCCGGTGAATAAAACAGCAAATCCGCAGTCGTCAACTGACTGCGGATAACTTATTCACGCGGTTATGTCAACCGAAAAGGTGCATATTATGATTAAAAGGTGGACAAAACGGATATCGGCTGTTGACTTTGTGTTGTTTATCGGTATAATAAACTTAAAGGTGTCTTTGGGCACGAGAAACAAAACGGAGGTTTTAACGATGAAGATCAAAAGTAAGTCAGCGGCTATTTTGTGCGCGGCGACCCTGCTTATGACGGTGGGCTGCTCGAACGGCGGCGAAACAAGCAGCGGGAGCTCCGAGCCCGACGCTTCCGGCATCTCCGGAACTGCGGATGTTTCCGGCGCTCCGGATGCCGAAACGAATGAAAGCGGCGCGGTATCAGAGGAAGATATTATGGACAGTCTGAACAACGGCATAATTATCGACAGCGTAAGCGGTAACGTTTATAAGAACGAGATGAACGCAAATCCCATCTCGCCGAACATATTCTGCGCCGATCCCACCGCGGTGGAATATGACGGAAGGCTTTACGTTTACGGCACGAACGACCAGCAGCAGGCGGAAGAGGGAACAACGAATGACTACGCCCATATCAAATCGCTTGTGGTATTTTCCACCGACGATATGGTAAACTGGATATATCACGGCAGGATAGAGGTCGGAGAGATCGCGCCGTGGATATATAACTCGTGGGCGCCGTCGATAGTTTCCCGCGTTGAGGACGACGGACTTACGCATTTTTACCTTTACTTCTCAAACAGCGGCGCGGGCGTGGGTGTGATAACCTCCACCGACCCCGTGGGACCGTGGACCGATCCGCTCGGCGAGCCTCTGATTTATCAGAATATGCCTGGGCTGGAGAATTGCCCCGCGCCCTTTGACCCGGGCGTGTGCATTGACGAAAATGGCGTAGGCTGGCTCTCCTTCGGCGGAGGCACACCGGCGGATGGCAGCACTATGCACACCAAGATTCCGAAGATAGCAAGGCTGGGAGAGGATATGCTGTCCTTTGACAGCGAATTTGTTTCCATTGACGCTCCCTACTTTTTTGAGGCGAGCGAGCTGAACTATATCGACGGGGTATATTACTATACATACTGCACCGACTGGCAGGATCACAAGATCGGCTGGGAGGAGTACGAGGGGGTCGACGTTCCGCCCGCGTGCAGCATGGCGTATATGACCACCAAGACCCCTCTCGACGCGGATAGCTGGGAATGCAGAGGACCCTATTTCTATAATGCGGGAGAGAATGCCGACGGGTCATCCGGACTTCGCTGGGCTAACAACCACACTCATTTCATTGAATATAAGGACGTAAACTACATCATTCACCATACGCTTCTTCTGGAGGAGCTTATGGGAGGAACAGCGGGCTTTCGCAGTATAATGGCAGATTATCTGCCCATGGACAAGGCGACGGGCGATATCCCCATAACTGCGGCAAGCAAGAAGGGCGTAGCGCAGATAAAGCCGGTCGATCCCTATACCTATAACAGCGGCGCGCTGATGTTCACCTCTGCGGATATCGGATACGACAAGGTAACGGATCCTGCCGCAAAAAGCACCGCCGACGGCGCGTGGATATATGTAAGAGGAGCGGACTTCGGCTACGGGGCATCAGAGTTTATCGCCGAGGTCAAGGGCAAGGGAAGAATAGAGGTTCGTCTTGACGATATCTCCTCCGAAGCCGCCGCGTTCGTCGAGTTCGACTGCGCGGATTATACCAAAATACGTTCGGACGGCTTTGCGCAGTTTGACGGAAGAAACCATAACGTTTATTTCGTATTTTCCGGCTCCGATATAGAGCTTAAGTCGTGGACGTTTTCAAAGGGCGACGAGCAGCTTCGTCCCGAAGAGAGCATAGCCTCCACCGATATACCCTACAAGACGGTGGTATTTTCGGGACAGTCCGAGCCCGGACCGAGCCCCTCTGCGATGCTCGACATTCCGAAGAACGGGGACTATTCCATAAAATCCTCTTCTTTTGACAAGGACAGCGCCATGCTCAACCTCGGGTTTATTAATACCGATACCGACGCGAAGTATAAGGTGCTTGTGAGATCGCTGACTCTGGCAACCGAAAACGGAGAGGTTGAAATTCCCGTAAATAAGGAACTCGATCCCGCAAGCTCGTCGGAAAACGGGCTTGAAAACGGCTGGGGCGACTCCGAGGTCGGATCGCTGATTTACGGCACGGAGGAATGCGGAATATTCGCGGCGGAAACAGATATAGAATGGATAAACTATCGTCTGGCGCTTAAAATAAACGGCGAAGAGACGCCATTCACATCCATCACCTACAATGTCACCGTAAGCGGTCTTGAGCTTGACGGCTGACGGCGGCAGCGGAAAATCAGGAGGGAAAAATGAAAAGACTTGTTCGGTTCGCCGCGGCGCTGATGGCGGTATTGTCGCTGACGGCATGCGCGGCGGAAGTGGGCACGGGCGTCGTGACGTCGGAGCCGCTGCCGTGCGTCACCGCCGAGACCGAAGAAAAGGAGGACACCTCAATGCTTGATGAGGATATCATAAAATCCACGATAACTTCAACCGACGATGGCAACGGAAACTACACAAATCCCGTTATTTTCGCCGACGTGCCCGATATTGATATAATCCGCGTCGACGACGCGTTTTATATGGTTTCGACGACCATGCACCTGTCTCCGGGGTGTCCCGTAATGAGATCCTACGACCTTGTAAACTGGGAAATTGTAAATTACGTTTTTGATACACTGGAGGACATGGATAATCTTGCCTTAAGAAACGGGGAAAACAATTACGGCAAGGGTCAGTGGGCGACTACCCTCAGATATAACGACGGCGTGTATTACGCCGGCTTCACTTCCTTCTCCACCGGAAGAACTTATATCTATCATACCGACGATATAGTAAACGGGAAATGGGACAGGTTCGTGTATGACGAGTGCTTCCATGATATGAGCCTTTTGTTCGACGACGACGGCAGGGTGTATCTTGTTTACGGCGGCGGACAGATATGGTGCGTTGAACTGGAAAAGGATCTGAGCGCGGTCAAGCCCGGAACCAAGAGAAAACTCATCGAAGACGCGGGACTTGCCAAGGGCTGCCTTGCCGAGGGCTCTCACGTCTATAAGATGAACGGATATTACTATATTTTTATCATAACATGGCCTCCTCATCGCAGAAGAACGCAGCTTTGTTACAGAAGCGAAACGCTCGACGGCGAGTGGGAAATGAAAGTGATAATCGACGATAATATCGGCTTCAGGAATGACGGTGTCGCACAGGGCGGTATCGTCGACGATAAGGACGGAAACTGGTATTGCTTTGTATTTCAGGATCACGGGGCGGTGGGCAGAGCTCCCGTTTTGTCGACCATGACATGGGAGGACGGCTGGCCAGTCGTCGGCGTTGACGGAAAGGTGCCCAAGACCGCCAAGATTCCTGTCGCGGGTCACGAGAAAAAGGGCATCGTCACAAGCGACGAATTTATCAACTCACAGATAGTGAGATCCTATCACAACTTTGCCGACACGCCCGAGGAAGCGGGCGAGAACGATTATAACGGCTCTAACCTCGCGTTGGAATGGCAATGGAACCACAATCCCGACAACCGCCTCTGGTCGCTCACCGAGAGAGAAGGCTATCTGAGGCTGAGAACGGTCGATGTCTGCGACACTGTTGCCGATGCGAGAAACACCATTTCGCAGCGAACCTTCGGACCGGAATGCGGCGGATATATAAAGCTCGACGTTTCGGAAATGAAAGATGGCGATACTGCGGGGCTTGCCGCCTTCGCGGAAAAATACGGTTATGTCGCCGTAAAAATGGAGGACGGGAAAAAATATATCGTAACGGTTTGGTATGACGATAACGACGACGTTGAACAGGAATTTGAAACGGAAAGGGTCGAAATAACGGAAAACGAAGTGTATCTGCGGGTCGACTGCGATTACAAAAACGCGGCGGACAAGGCGTATTTCTATTACAGCCTCGACGGCGAGAACTGGACGGAAATAGGAAAAACGCTGCAAATGAATTATTACGGTCTGCATTTTATGGGATACCGTTACGCGATATTCAATTTCCCGACAAAGCAGTCGGGAGGTTATGTTGACGTGGACTATTTCAGGGTGGAAAACAAGCTGCTCAAATAAACTGATACATTCAATGCGTTTCAGCCGCGCAGGGGTCAGACCTTGCGCGGCTTTTTCTTTTTCGGGCTGCTGTTTTTTCTTCTTTCGGGACGAAAGAGTTTTTTCCATTGAAAAATAGCGGCTTTGTGTTATAATTTAAGTACGGTACTGCGGCAGAAACTGCAATACTGCTAAGAAGGAGCAAAAGTAAAGTCAAAATTTGAGCCGCATTAAACAAAGAATACGGCTGCAAAAACCACCCACCTCATAATGGGGCGGGTGGTTCATATTCAGTTATGTCAACGACAGCGCAAACAAACAGGTTTTCGGCAAGGACGATGACTACAACTCGCTGTGTGCTACTGAACTCTATGCAAAGGACAATCCCGATTATCAGCGGAACGTAACGGTTCTGACGTCCGTTTTGCCGCCGAAACTCGAAGCTGGCGATATATCCGCCCGTATCGGTGTTTCTTGGGTTGATGTTGAGGACTATCAGGCTTTGACAGCCTTGTGGTGGACGAAGCCCATAACTACAAGAACGGTCTTGTGGTATCGAAGATGAGCAGGGTTTCGAGAGTTCAGACTACCCCTGCTCAAAAGAGCGAGGACATTCTTATGAAAATGCAGTTCCTGAACGAGAATTACGGCGAGAAGAACATTATTTTTGCCACGGGAACACCTGTTGAAACATGGTATATACGGTCGGAAATGCCGATTTTACGTTGTTTTTATTATTTATTTCTTAAACTCCCTTGGGCTGCACCCGTAAACCTCCTTAAAAGCCTTGGAGAAATAGCTGTGGTCGTCAAAGCCGCAAAGACCGCAGATGGTGTTTATGGGGTCGGAGGTGTTCTGTATCATGTACGCCGCATTTCGCAGGCGGTAATTTTTCAGATACTCAAACGGGGACTGACCAGTTATGTTCCTGAAGCACCTGAGCACCTCGCTTTTACTGATGAATGCGGCGGCAGCCATGTCATCAAGTGTGATCTTTTCGGCGTAATGGTCGTGGATAAAAAGCAGTATGTCACGGAGCCTTGTCTCCTGGGCAATGCTGGCGGCAGGTCGCGCCGACATATTCTTTTCCGACATATGGATAAGTATTCGGAAAAGCTCGGAAAGCTCGTTGCGTACTATAAGCTCGTGATTGGGCACTCTGATATTTTCCGTGTTCCAGATGTTTGTGAGCAGCCCCAGTATCTTTGAATAGCTGCCGTCCTTGGGGGTGAATATCAGCTCACGCAGTCCGCTGTTGCCCGTTATGGGCGCAACATATTTCCGATGGTAGATGCTGTCCTCTTTTCCGCCCACTATGGAACCATGCACCACAACAGAGCGGAACACGCTTTTTTGACCCGTCTCCGCTTTGAACATGGCGTGAAGAGTGTTGCTGTTGATAAAATAAATATCGCCTTTGTTCAGTATGTGCTTGTTTTTGCCGCATTCCATAAGCATGCTGCCCTCCACCGCAAAACCGAATTCAAGCTCCTCATGCCAGTGCCAGCTCACAAAATTGTTTGTGACATCGGCATGATATACGGCTATCGGAAATTCGGCATCTCCGTGCAGTCCCGTTTCATCTGATTTAAAAGGCGGATTTGTGCCGTAATCCTCATTACGCAGCACACTGTAATCTAAAATAGACATTACGTTTCCTCACTTGACGATATTTTCATAGTTTTGGACATTATATTTATACCTATCCGTATTTTTTGATGTTATAATTATACTATAAATTCAGTGAACAGTCAACACAGAAATTTTACGGAGGTATTAAAATGATAAGATTTACTGAAGAAAACGGCGCACTTATTGCACATTCGAGAAATGAAACTATCCGCATAGAGGGCTGGGGCAACAATGCTCTTCGTGTGAGGACCACCCTTCTGAAAAAGCTCCCCCAGGACGCTCATGCTCTTACCGAGAACGTGGCACACAGCGCAAAGGTGACCATTGCCGAGGGCAGCGAAACGGCTGAGATAGTGAACGGAAAGATCAAAGCCACTGTAAACGGCGTGGGCATTATTTGCTTTTACAAGGACAATGAGCTTATCCTGCAGGAATATTACAGCTATTATTACGGCTCCATACGCAAGGAGGCTATCTGCTACAAGATAAGATCCCGTGAATACAAGGGACTTGCTTCCGATGACTTTAAGATAACCGTCCGCTTCGAGTCCGACCCCAAGGAAAAGCTGTTCGGTATGGGTCAGTACCAGATGCCCATACTTGACCTCAAAGGCTCTGTTCTTCCCCTTGAGCAGAGAAATTCCCAGGTAAGCGTTCCCTTTGTGGTATCAAACAAGGGCTACGGCATGCTCTGGAACAATCCCTCAACAGGCGAGGCGGCTTTCGGAACCAACATCACCAAGTGGATATCCGACGAAAGCGATATGGTGGATTACTGGATAACCGCCGACGATACTCCCGCTCAGATCGTGACCAACTACACCGAATGCGTGGGCAGGGCGCCTGTTATGAGCAAGGATTATCTTGGTCTCTGGCAGTGCAAGCTCCGTTACCGCACTCCCGATGAGGTGCTTGAGGTCGCAAGAAAATACAAGGAGCTGGGCATCAAGCTTGACGTTATCGTTATCGACTTTTTCCACTGGCCGCATCAGGGCGACTGGAGATTTGACGAGAAATACTGGAGCAGGGACGCTGTAAAGGCAATGACCGATGAGCTTCATGCCATGGGAACCAAGGTCATGGTATCCGTATGGCCGTCTGTGGATAAGCGTAGCGAGAACTATTATGAAATGGAGCAGAAGGCTCTCATGAGCACCACCGATGTTGGTTCGGTGCAGACCTATGATTATGAGGGCGACTGCGGCACGGTTGATTTCTTCAATCCCGAAGCTCAGGAATTTGTATGGAGCAAGTGCAAGCAGAATTACCGTGACTGGGGCATCGACCTTTTCTGGCTGGACAACTCCGAGCCTGACAGCACCACGTACGATTTTGAAAACTACCGCTACTATACCGGACGTGGCTCAAAGGTGGGCTGCGAATATCCCAAGAAGTATGTTGAGGCATTCTATAACGGACAGGAAGCCGAGGGCGACCATGAGGCAGTCAACCTCTGCCGTTCCGCATGGGTAGGAAGCCAGAAGTACAGAACACTTGTTTGGACAGGCGACGTTCAGTCCAACTTTGAGTCCTTTAAGGATCAGGTCATCTCTGGTCAGAACATGGGCCTTGCAGGCATTCCCTGGTGGACCACCGACATTGGCGGATTTATGACAGACAACTGGGATGACCCCGATTTCAAGGAGCTTCTCATACGCTGGTATCAGTACGGAGTGTTCTGCCCTATCCTGCGCATGCACGGAAACCGCGGCCCCGACTGGGATATCCCCAAACTTGATGACCGTGATTTCGGCGGCGGATATCTTTACACAGGTCACCCCAACGAGCTCTGGAGCTACGGTGAGGAAGCCTATGAGATCATGAAGAAGTGGCTGGATATCCGTCTTTCCATGAAGGATTATATTGCAGGACTTATGGAAGAGACCGCAAAGACAGGCGCGCCTATTATCCGCACAATGTTCTTTGAGTTCCCCGATGATGAAAAGTGCTGGGAACTTCCCGAGCAGTATATGTTCGGCAGCGATTATCTTGTTGCTCCCGTGCTTGAGCTTGGCGCAAGAGAGCGCAGTGTATATCTGCCAAAGGGTCAGTGGGAGAGCATCTCCGACAAGAAGATCTACAGCGGCGGTCAGACCGTCACCGTTCCCGCACCTCTTGATGTTATGCCTGTATTTAAGAAGATCGGATAAATTATCGATTGGTTTAAAAATATCACTTAATTAAGAAACAGCTTCTCCCTCAAAATATCGGCGGAGAAGCTGTTTACATAATATATAAACTATAATACTGCAATAAGGTAAAAAGGTCTGTGCGAAAACAATAGAATTACCTTATACTGCTATTATTCAATAAAATGAAAGGAACGTAAATATGAATTACAAAAAAACGCTGATAGCCTGTTACTTGGGATTTGTTACACAGGCAATAGCTGCAAATTTTGCACCGCTGCTGTTTCTTACTTTTCATAATAATTACAATATTTCTTTAGGAAAAATAGCGCTTATCTCATCTGTGTTTTTTATTACACAGCTTATTGTTGATATTTTGTGTGCACGTTTTGCAGATACTATAGGCTACAGAAATTGTGTTGTTGGTTCGCAGCTGCTTTCGGCGGTCGGACTTATCGGACTTGCTTTTCTTCCGCAGGTCACACCCGATCCGTTTGCAGGAATAATAATCAGTACAGTACTTTATGCCATAGGCAGCGGTCTTACGGAAGTGCTTGTAAGCCCTATCGTTGAGGCGTGCCCTTTTGAGCATAAGGAGGCGGCAATGAGCCTGCTCCATTCTTTCTACTGCTGGGGGTCGGTCGCAGTCATACTGCTCTCAACGCTGTTCTTTGCACTGTTCGGGATAGAGAACTGGAAATGGCTCTCCTGCATCTGGGCGATAATTCCGCTATATAATGTATTCAATTTTGCAGTATGTCCAATCGAGCATCCGACAGAGGGCGGTAAGGGAATGAGTATTGGCAGTCTGCTTAAAGTTCCGCTGTTTTGGCTCTCCATTCTGCTTATGGTATGTGCAGGTGCATCTGAACTTTCGATGGCACAGTGGGCATCTGCGTTTACAGAATCTGCACTGGGTCTTTCCAAATCAATGGGAGATATCGCAGGCCCGTGTATGTTCGCCGTTACAATGGGTATAAGCCGGTCATTATACGGAAAATATGGTGAAAAAATTGATCTTATGAAATTTATGATCGGTTCGGGGGCTCTTTGTCTTGCTTGCTATATTACAGCATCTTTGTCGGAGATACCTCTGCTGGGACTTGTCGGCTGCATAGTGTGCGGTTTTTCGGTAGGAATAATGTGGCCCGGAACTATAAGCATCTGTTCGGCTAAGATACCTTCGGGAGGTACGGCCATGTTTGCACTTCTGGCAATGGCAGGAGATATGGGCGGTGCACTCGGGCCTGCAGTTGTGGGTAGTATTTCCCAAAATGCAGGAGATAATATTCAAAAGGGTATGTTTGCAGGCTGTGTATTTCCGCTTGTGCTTATTATTTCCGTTTTATTTGTCAAAAAGCTTAGCAGGCTAAACAGAGCATAAAAAAAGCGTTACCTTTCAATTCGATAGGTAACGCTTTTTCTATTGCAATATTGATGTTCGTTATGATTGAATCTTTACATTTGCTCTGTTATTCGCCATACCAACAAACTTTGTCATACTTTATCGTGTCATCATTAAATGTCGCTTTTGCAGTAACAGTATTTTTCTCATTTTTATTTATATTAACATTGTTCCATACAAAAACAGTATCATTGCTATTTGGCAATTCGCTGCGTTTTATTATGCCAAGCGACCTGTCGTTCACGATAAGTTCAATACTTTGTGCATTTGAATATATCTTTATAAATGGTACATTGCAAGGTCTTACGTTATGACGGCGCTCAGTAATGTAGATAGTTTTCTCACTGCTCCATACAGACCTGTAAAAGAAATACGCATCTTTGGGTATGCGTTCTCTCGTGCATAGACCCTTATCATTCTGTCCTATCGTATCGCCCTCTTCACGACCACTGGAAGGAAAATCAAACATACACCATACAAATGCTGCCCAAAGATATTTTCTTGCAGAAAATTGCCGCCAAACAATTTCGTGAAGCTGTGACTGATAATTTTCATAATGACGAGCTCCATTCGAGTCAATATCGTTCAGCCAGTCTATGCTGTCCTTGTGCTGTGTTAGGGCTCCGCCACCGCCGTATTCAGAAATGCATATCGGACGTTTTTCCTTTGAATTATGGTATAAGTCAAGCCATTCTCCGAAATGTTCTGCATCGCCTGCTTCCTTATACCAACCGAAATAACGGTTATATCCTACGACATCTGCGGGAAGCTGCAAAAATCTGCCATAGAACTGATTGTCTGCATAAGTTTTCAGCCTTGTGTTGTCCTCCTTGCAGGCAAGCTCATAAAGTTCTTGGTATAAAGCAAAAATTTCATCAGACATTTGGTGAAGTTCATTAGATATTCCCCATAAGATGATTGATGGATGATTGTAATTCTGCCTGATAAGCTCAATAAGCTGCTGTTTTGCATTTTCTGCAAAGCCATCTGCAAGAATGTGACGTTCGCTTTCATCCGGAGACATTTTGTTTATAATCCCTATCTCTGTCCAAACACAAATACCGAAATCGTCACACAGTGAATATTCCTGACTGCAATGCTGATAATGAGCCATTCTTACAGCGTTGCAACCCATATCACGAATAATTCCATAATCACGTTCACGTTGGATATTTGTCATTGCCCAGCCGCTTTCAAAGCTGTCTTGATGATAGTTCACACCATGAAGAGGATAAGACTTTCCGTTAAGGAAAAAACCATCCTCAGGGTTAATATGATATGTCCTTATGCCAAAATTTTCGGATACCATATCTGTTGCTTTGTCCCCATAAAATAGGGTGACTTCGGCACGATAAAGACAGGGAGAGTTTACACCATCCCACAACTGCGGAGCAGATATTTTTTTCGAAAGTGTAAGCCTGTCGCTTTCTGTATGTCCACACATCTCTGCAACAGGCTTTCCGTCCGGGGCAAAAATTACGGCCTTTGCCTCTATGTTGTTGGCGGAATCAAGCTTTATCAGTACATCAATGTCTGCGCTGTCTGATGTAATATTATGTGGTGTGATGTAGACTCCGCAGGAACCACTGTCCTCCAGTGCAATGTGAACAGGTTCGGCGGCAATTAATTTAACTTCTCGGTACAATCCACCCATTTTTGTAAAATCGCCCTGTTCAATAATTGGAGCAATGTAATTTGTGGGTGAATTGTCAACAAGGACTGCAATTTGGCTTTTTCTGTCATAGCGTAAATAATTTGTTATGTTTATGCGAAAAGCAGAATAGCCTCCATCGTGTTTTCCGGCAAAAAAGCCATTCACAAACACTTTAGCAGTAGTGTTGGCTCCCCCAAATTCAATATATAGTGCCTTGCCCTTGTATTTTGTCGAAAGCTCCAAATCTCGGCGGTAACAGGTCAGTCCTTTATAATAGCTGCTTGTTACACAATCAGTTGCATTAAAAGTGTGAGGCAGGCAGATCTTTTCCCATGAGCAATCGTCAAATTCGGGGGTAACTGCATCATTTTCGCTTATTCCCAGATTATATATCTTAGCAAAGCGCCATCCGTTGTTAAGTTCTATTTCAGTTCGCATAAATATTTCCCCTTAAATTATAGGATTCGATTCGTTTTTATATGGTATTCATCCAAACCCTCATATCGTTCTCGCCGCGATTGCCCCATGTGTAATAGGGGACAGCGACTGCATCACACGGAGTAAGTTTTTCAGCTTCGCAGCTGTAAAGATCGTCGCAGTCCTCTGCACGGAAAGCTTTTGCTGTGAGCTGTATCGTTCCACCGAGAAGATCGGGTTCAAATTCGCCGGCAAAAGGCTTCTGACTCCTGTCAATGCGTATCGACCTTACATCGTCATTGTCCGTGCCCTCAAAGCAGTAAACGAGAGGACCTCTCATAAGCGCTGTCATTCCCGTAAGTCTTGGAACTTTGTTTGACGCTCTTACATATCTCGGAGTTCCGTCAAGGGCAAGCTCGATTTTAGCTTTTTCGTCTACATTAATGTAAATATATCCATTCTTGGGAATGACCGAAGTAACCTTGCCGTTGACTTTGAGCGAAAATTCCCTGCTCCATTTCGGTATGCGAACAGCGACTTTTCCGCGACCCGAAATGTTGTATTTTATCGTCATATCATAGGGATAAGAGGTCGTACATTCAAGCTTCATTCCGTTTGAAAAGCTTATTTTTCCCGATGTGAAAAGGTGACAGTAAGCAGTATCGCCCTTTTCGCCGTAAGCATATTTTCCGATAGAGCCGATGAGCCTTGCTGCGTTCGGAGGACAGCATGCGCAGGCATACCACTTCGGGCGTGAAGGGAGAACATGTGAATGTGTGCAGGCTTTTCCCGAAATGCCGATGTCAACTTCAAGCGGATTTACATAGAAAAAGCGTTTTCCGTCAAGCTGCATTCCTGCGAGGACGGTGTTGTAGAAAACAAGCTCCATAACATCGCCGTATTCGCCGTTTATCTCGTTTTCAAGCATCTTTTCCGCAAAGAATATCAAGCCGATCGCTGCGCAGGTTTCGGAGTAAGCCGTATCGGGCGGCAGGTCGTAGTCAACTGTGAAGGCTTCGCCCTGAACGGTCGAGCCTATGCCGCCCGTTATGTACATTTTTCTGTGGACGATGTTTTCCCACAAGCGGCGGCAAGCTGCAAAAAGCTCTTTGTCCTCTGTTTCGGCGGCGAGGTCAGCCATTCCCGTGTAAAGATATACTGCGCGGACAGCGTGCCCAACAGCTTCGGTTTGTTCACGGACAGGCTTTGCACTCTGTCGGTAATCATTGTCCCAAGGGTCGCTGTTCCAAACGCTCCAACTGCGCTTTTTCGCTTCTCTCGCCCAAAAGTCGGGAGCTTTTCCTCGCTCGTCGATAAATTTTTTGGCAAGTTCAAGAAAATGCTTGTTTTCGGTAAGACGGTATAATCTCAGCAGGGCAAGTTCGATCTCGGGGTGTCCAGGAATACCCTCGGTATTTTGCTTGACGAAGCGATCATAGATGCACTCGGCGTTTTTTACGGCAATATCAAGAAGCTTTTGCTTTCCCGTTGCTTCGTAATAAGTGCAGGCGGCTTCGATGAGGTGTCCCGAGCAGTACAGTTCATGACCCTCGAGCAGATTTGTCCAGCGCTTTTCCGTGTCCTTTATAGTGAAAAATGTGTTGAGATAGCCGTCCTTGTCCTGCGCATCGGCGATAAGGTCAATGAGCTCGTCAGCCTGCCGTTCGAGGTTTTCATCAGGCTTGTCTGCGACCGCATAAGCCGCTGCTTCGAGCCATTTGTAAGCATCGCTGTCCTGAAAGACCATTCCGTAAAAGCCGTCCCCGGTGTCTTCACCTCTGAGAGCCTTTGCGGGGTTGATAAAGTTGGCGGCAACGTGGCTCTTTTCCGCACCGTCAGCCTTGTCCCAAAGCACACTGTACTGATATGGAATGACAGTGCTGTGGACGATATTCTGATATTTTTCCGTAAATCCCGATGCCTTGTATGAAGTAACGGGAATCTGCTTCTGTGTTTTCATAAGCTTGCTCCTCCTTGTTGACTTTTGAGCTTATATGTATTATAATACTATAAAACAATATTTTAAATGGAGAAAAGTTCTGATTATATGGAGAATATTATTGCACTTGTATCAGTGGATGAAAAAACTCTGCCACTCGTATCCGACTGTGACATACTTACGGCTACGGATAGCTTTTATCATATGGACAGAATGGCAGATTTTAACGTTATGATACTTGTTACGGACGGTGTGATGTATGTATCGGAGAATGACATTGACTATGAAATAGGGGCAGGAGAATTGCTTTTCCTGAAAAATGGACTGCGCCACTTTGGAAAGATTGAAACTCTCAGAGGGACACGCTGGATATATGTCCATTTTTCTTTGCCTGATGAAAAAGGAACAGAGAGAGTTTATCTCCCGAAAAAAACGTGCGGATTGGCGGGCAGTATTATCGAAGAAAAGCTTTATATGCTGTGCAAAGCCTTTCATAGCTCGAAAAAAATGCGGAAGCTTCGCACCAATGCACAGCTTTATGATATTCTGCTCGACCTATGTTTGGAACAGTCTGAGGGTGAGAGCGTCATGGATAAAATATGCGCTTTCCTTGACACGCAGACGGACATGGACTTTTCAAAAGCACTCATAAGCGAACAATTCTATCTGAGCTACAGCCGTCTTGCAGCAGAGTTCAAGCGTGAAAAAGGCATTTCAATGGGGCAGTATCACAATGCCGCAAGGATGAAAAAAGCCTGTCATCTTCTGCGTTCAACATTGATGTCGGTAGGTGAGATAGCCGATGCACTCGGATTTGCCGATATGCTTTATTTCAGTAAGAAATTCCGTGCTTATGTCGGAGTTCCGCCTACCGATTACAGAAAGCAGATACAGACAAAATATTGATGGTTAAATATTCCTTTGAACAAGGTTTTTAGAGGTGACCTCATCATAAAAGTTTATTCCTTACCATATAAAGTTGTTTTTCAAATTATCATTCTTGGAAATTTTCCTGTACTCACTCGGTGTGATCCCTGTTCTTTTTTTGAATATCTTCATAAAGCATATCTCATTTCCGTATCCGCAGAGGTCGGATATTTCCTTAACGGTCATATCGGTGGTCGAAAGATAATATTGTCCTGTCTTGATCTTTGCGGATAAAATATCTTCATAACAGCTTATCCCGAATTTCCGTTTGTATATTGCCTGAAGATATGACGGACTCAGATTCATTTTTTCAGCAAGCTGATATATATTGCTGTAGCTCCCTGCATTGCTGTAAATATCGGTGCGGAGCATTTCAAGAGCGGAAATGCGGCTTTTATCGCCGTCAGGATTTATGCTGCTTTCGGATATTTTCATGAGTATCATCTGCATAAGCATATTTTCGTACTGTTTCCTGTTGGTCGAACCGGCTACATTTTCACGGCATAATATAGCAAGCAGCTCTTCAATTGCAGGAATATCCGCCGAGGTGATAAGCGTGTCAGTTTTTATCCCATTCATAAGCTCGGTATCGTCCGTATCAAAATGGACAAAGTGATTAACATAACTTCCGCACAGAGTTTTGTAATGCTGCATTGTTCCCTTGCTGTATAAAATGAGGCTGTCGGGAGAAACGGTTATTTCTTCGCCGTTTTGTATCAGAACAGCGGAGGTCTTGAAGATAACAAGAAGATCATCTCCCGAACCATCCGGTCTGCATATTTCAAAATTCCCTTTGTGTCTTACGTTCTGACAGACTGTGTTTATATTTATCATATCATCACCTCAAAGTACGAACGGTTAGTATAATAATATTATAAGTCATTGCAATACCAAAGTCAATGATTTATACTGATAATATAATAATTCAGTATACGGCGGAGGTATAATATGAAAAAAATATCAATACTAATAAATGCAGACGATAGGCTCGGACATATCTCTCCCGAGATATACGGACATTTTTCCGAGCATCTCGGAAGATGTATCTACAACGGTATATATGTGGGTGAAAATTCACCTATTCCGAATACAGACGGAATAAGGAATGATATCATCGAGGCGTTCAGAAATATAAAAGCTCCCGTTTTCCGCTGGCCCGGCGGCTGCTTTGCGGAAGAATATCACTGGCAGGACGGAATCGGCGAAAAATCTCTGCGCCGAAAGATCGTGAACACGAACTGGGGCGGAGTTACGGAGGATAATTCTTTCGGTACACACGAATTTATGCGCTTCTGTGAGCTTGTTGGCTGCAAGCCTTATATAAACGGCAATGTTGGCAGCGGCAGTGTTCGTGAAATGTCCGAATGGATAGAATATATGACCTCAGATGCGGAATCGCCTCTCACAGAGCAGAGAAAGAAGAACGGCAGAGCCGAGCCGTGGAAACTCGAATACCTCGGTGTCGGCAATGAAAACTGGGGCTGCGGAGGAAATATGCGTCCCGAATATTACGCCGACGTTTATAAAAGGTATCAGACGTTCTGCCGCAATTATTCGGGAAACAGACTTTACAGAATAGCCTGCGGTCCAAGCTCTGCCGACTATAACTGGACAGAGGTCATGATGAAAAATCTTGACAGCAATACCGTTGATGCTATCGACCTGCATTATTATACGATGCCCGTATGGCCCGAAATGGAATCAGCCACCGATTTTGACGATGAGCTTTATTATAAAACTATCGCTGCAGCGAACTTTTCCGATGAGCTTATCACAAGACATTCGGAGATAATGAACCGCTATGATCCCGAAAAGAAAATAGGACTTGTAATAGGCGAGTGGGGCTGTTGGCATAAGGTAGAAGAGGGTACGAACCCGGGATTTTTATATCAGCAGAATACAATGCGTGATGCTATCGTTGCTGCAATAGAGCTGAATGTTTTTAACAGACACAGCGACCGTGTTGTAATGGCAAACCTTGCGCAGGCGGTGAATGTTCTCCAATCGGTCATTCTTACAGAGGGCGGTAAGATGATAAAAACGCCGACATATCACGTTTTCGACCTTTTTAAAACACACCAAAACAACGAGGCAGTTTACTGCTATACGCAAAATGAAAATATGTCGGAAGGCAAAAATGCTCCGATGATCTCGGTTTCCGCATCGGTGAACGAAAAGAGTATGACCGTTACCGCCGCAAACTGTTCGCTTACGGAAGAGGCTGCTGTTGAATGCAGCATTTTCGGATTTAAAGCATCATCGGTTTCGTGCAGGATACTTACAAACGAGGCGCACAGCTATAACGACTTCGACTGTCCCGACAGGGTGAGCATTACCGAGCATACGGCAGTCATCAAGGATAATGTTTTAAAGCTGAATATTCCGCCTTGTGCTGTTGTGGAATGTGTTGTTGACTAAATATTGGGGCATATTCACAGTGCATTTCGTCTTTATAATAAAAATATAAGCATAAGGCGCTGTAAAATAACTCAACACCCAAGCCCGAGCAACCATCCTATGGAAGCTCGGGCTTGTTGATGC
>ERZ827108.1943-NODE-1943-length-24267-cov-12.480712_pt1 | contig 24267 bp, 32 predicted proteins | sample MGYA00519921_ERZ827108 | MGnify/ENA primary metagenome ERZ827108 (study PRJEB31778, sample SAMEA3449258) | human gut metagenome | biome: human gut; feature: human-associated habitat; material: faeces | place: United Kingdom | collected 2010/2012 ...
GCTCCGTTCCCGTGTCTAAAAAACTATTTTTGTCCTTGACTTTGGGTACACTTTAGACAGTCTGGCCGAAGAAGCAGTTCAGGATACGTTCAGAATTGCATGCTCGAAATACGACGAACTCATGAATAGCAGCAATCCGCAGGGATGGCTGATGAACACGTTGAAGAACGTGATTCGGAATATCCGTAAAGAGCAGGCCAATCTGAACAAATATTTTGTTATGACAATGGCTCTCGATGACGAGGAGTTTATGGAGGTTTGTGCGGTCGGTACCGATGTACATAAGCGGCTGGAGGATACGGAAGTAGATTTGATGTACTCCGATTTGCTGACTGAAGAAGAATACCGGCTGCTGACTTTAATTGTACGTTACCGGTACAGTATTCTGGAAGCTGCGCTGGAGTTTGGCATTAACGTAGAGACGTGTAAGAAGCGAATCCAACGGGTAAAGAAAAAGTTGCGGAAAATTCTTGAGAAAGATGATTGACGGTGTCCCCAAACAGGATTCTTCTTACATACAGAAAAGGAGGCAAAAAATGCTCGCTTCAAATGCACGCAGCAACAGAGACTTTTCTTATTTCGATAAGCTCAGCACCGAAGAGTTGAGGGAGATCATCCGCCAAGACTCTTTGCTGGATGAGAACGAAGACTCTGATATAGATGCGATCTTATATATAACGGAGGTGCTTGCCAATAGGGAGAAAGAAGAAAATGAGAGAAACGTGAAGGATGTAGAAGCCGCGTGGAAGTCCTTTAAGGAGAATTACTATCCGTATATCTCCGATCCCGAGCCGTTATACAGTTTTGATTCTCCGGAAGATAAAGTTGTGAAGGCAAAGCCTCGCCGTCTCAGCCGTACAATGAAAACGCTGAGCGTCGCCGCTGTCCTCGCAGTCGTAATTATCTCCGGTAGTGTAACGGCAAGTGCGTTTGGCTATAACCTCTGGGGTGCTGTCGCTGAATGGACACGGGATACCTTTGGATTTACACAAGGTCAAAATAATGGAATACACCCATTTGAAAATCTGAGAGATGCGCTTGCCGCTTATGATATCAATGATCCTATCGTTCCTCAGTGGATACCTGACGGCTACGGTGAGGATACAGTGCAGGCTGCTGAAACGCCTGACGGCAAAATTATTGTAGCAGTCAGTAAGCAAAGCGGTAAGGAAATTAAACTTGAAGTAAAAATATTCAATGATCCATCAGACCAACATTGGGTGTACGAAATGTTCGAAGACGGAGTAGAGAAGTATGCCTCCAACGGAATAGACTTTTATATAATGAAGAATGACGACTTCACAAGAGTTTCTTGGGCTGTCGGCAATAATGAATGTTCTATTCTCTGCGCTCTTGAGCCAAAAGAAATCTATAGGATGATCGACTCTATCTTTTGAAAGGATTCCCTAATGAAAAAAAGAATATTTAGAATTGTAGCCATCATCATCGTGTTGGCAACTCTGTTTACTTCCTCCGCTTACGCCGAAGTGCAGCCCCTGAGAAACAGCAAATACATAGACAGCTATTGCGCATATCTGTACTCGGATAAGGCAAATTACGTTCAGGTTTGGTTTGAAGTCAATGCTAACACAGCTTCAAATCAGGTTGGTGTAACGCAGATCATTCTCCAGAAGTCCTCTGATTTGGAAAGCTGGACACCTGTAAAAACATTTTACAGTTCTGCATATCCCAACATGCTTGCAAGTAATGCTTATCTCAATGTTTCACACGTCGATTCGATAGTAACCGGCGGGTACTATTACAGAGCCGGTGTAAATATATACGTCGAAAATGGTGGCTCGGATTCCCGCTTCATAACCACGGATCCCATTTTTGTGAAAGCTTCTTAAGCAAGCTAGCATTTTCGGGATTTTATATCGCTGATTTGCGGCAGCACATGTTGAATTTTAGCTGATTCAGCATGTGCTGTTGTGCTCTCTGAAATAATTTAACACTTGCTTGTTCAAGTAGTCAAGACTGCGAATATGGAATGGAAGTAATTTCTTTTCTCTGTATTAAGTCTTAGAGTATTCCCTTCAAGGTGGGTCATTGTGAACCGGGGCTGGGTGCAGCACATAGGCGCAGTTGTCCCTTGGTGGGAAATCTGAACTCAATCATTGAGCACATACAAATTTGAAGAACGGCTGCCGCTTTCTCTGTATCGCGGCAGCCGTCGCATATATCCGTGCTTTTCCAAATCATGAAGTGCGCGTTTGATTGTGGAGCGGGAGCAGTTGAGCTCGGCAGCAATGGTGTTGATCCCTGGCCAGCACTTGCGCTCTTTGTCTGACCGATCACGCAAATACATGTACACCGTCTTTGCCCGAACAGGCAGACTGTTGTCAGAGTATATCGTAGAGAAATAGCTCATGAGTAGTCCTCCCGTTTTGGAATGTGAAGAGCTTCAGGCTTATTTGAGTCATTTTGCTCCTGCACTGGAGCTTCACGCCGCACTCTGCTGCGAGGACGTTCCAATGACTCTTTCGGAGGGTACTTCTTCATTATGCTCCGTATCAGCTCATCGCGGTCGGCGTATGCTATCTTACGGTTGGCGCGCTCTTCTATCTGATATGGCTCATCAAATGTTATGCCCCAATCGAGAAACAGCCGCAGCTTTACTTGCATAGGATGCTTGCCGGTTTTCATGACCACGAAGGTACCTTTCGGAATAGCTTTCAGCTCATCCGCCGTCATGAGTGGGCGCTCCATCATTTGCAGGCTCTCGCTCGGATTATCCTTGCTGCGGCTGACGGAACCAGATAGCACCGTCCTGCTGCCGAGAGCTTTTGAAAGGACTTCTGCTGTCTGTGAGTTCGGCGCGAAGCCGCCGAAAATCGTGTCCTGCACGTTATCTACAATGATTTCCGCACCCTCTTTGCCGTAGTTTTTCTCAAGCTGCGCGAGTGCCTGGATTATTGGCACAAGCGTCAAGCGGCGTGATCGTCCGGCGCTGAACAGCGGTAGAATATCAAAAGCGGGCATAGTCCCCAGCTCATCGCAGAAGAATACAACGCGGTTTTGCAGCTTGCCGCCGTGTTCGTCCGCGACAGAAAACAGCTCGCGCGAGAGGTTTTGAATCATCAGCCCTGCCATGAAGTTCTTGGTCTGATCCTCTTCCGGAAGTATAAGGAAGATAGCAGACTTCTTTGATGCGAAGCTCTCAGCGTCCATGCTGCTGTCAAAACAGAGTATCTGCTCAAGCTCTGAGTCCAGAAACGCATTCAGCCGCGACAGCACTGTGGACATTACTGACGCCATCGCCTGTTCGGATGAGTTCAACGCAGCTCCGGCAAACCACTTTGCCTTATGCTCTGGAGGCAGTTTGCACATCAGCATCTGAAATTGTGTTTTTCCCTTTACGCCGGACGGTTCGAGCAGCTCCTGCACAAGCTTGAACACCGAGACTATATGCCTTTTCTCAGGTTCACCGTCATTCGGCGGGAGAAATTCGGAAAGCAGCAGGATAACTGAACACAGCAAGCCCTCCGCCGCTTCGTAAAAAAACGCGTTCTGACCTCGATTCGAATCGTCGCCGCTGGGGTTCACAATGGTTTTAGCAATAATCTTCGCGTACTTTTCCGCTTTGGCTTTTGCCGCAATATTAGATTCGTCTGCTAATGCCATGTCCATATATCTGTTTATGAGCGTGAGCAGATTGCTCCCGTCAGAGCGCGTGGGGTTGCGCAGGTCGATGACAGATACATCGTAGCTGTAGTACCTTTTCGCTATCGTCGCGTAGTTGCGCGCAAGGTCGCCCTTGGTGTCACTTGCGAAAAAGCTCATTCTGCTTGCGCAGGCGTATTCGAGATTTGGGTACAGAAAGTATGCCGTCTTGCCGACACCGGATGCGCCGATCATAAGGCAATGTATATCGTCGCTGTCCACCAGCGCTGTGACCTTGCCTTTCTTGCCTCTGCTGCCGAGTACGAGTCCCTGCTCCGTTGGCAGGTTCTTACCCTCGCGCCAAGATGATACATCGAATGGGACGAGAACAAAGGTTTTGCGTATCTCACTCTCGGTCGCCCAGCGAGCAGTGCCGTGCTGACCGTCGCCGACAGTCTTGGACTTGATGTTGCCAAGGGTGTAGTTGCTTGAGAGCATAGCCATCCCGCCGATCACAGCAAAGCCCAAGCCCGCAACTATAAGGAGAGTCCAGAGGTTTGAGTCCATTCCTGCGCCTCCTTTTGCAGATCGTCGTTCCAGTCCTTTAGTGTGGGAACGACGATCTCAACGTATATCCCTCGCTCAGATAATTCAGCCTCCATGCGCTGTGCGGCTTTCTGCCCGGCAGAGTCATTGTCCAGACAGAGGTACACACTGTCGATGTCCTGACGGCGGAGCTGCTCCAGCACAGGCTGAATACTTGTGCCGCAGCAAGCGACGTAGCTGTGAGACTGCCAGTCGGATGGGTACAGTGAAATATAGGATAACAAATCTATGGGAGCCTCAAAGACATAGAGGCTCCCATCTGTACCTGTGTAATTGAAACTGTGCTTCGGGTCACTGCCCTCAACGTTCTGCCGGAATGATTTGCCCTCGCTGTTTGTGCTGCGCTTGTGTGCGTGACGAGGAGTACCATCACCGCCAATACCGACGAATACTGCGTTGTGGTACTCCGCATCCTCATATACGAGATGTGCCTTTGCAAAGGCGGAAACGACATCCCGGTCTATGCTGCGCGTCTTGCAGAGGTAGGCAAACACACGGTGCATGTTCTTGCTGGCTGGCGGCAGAGCAAACAACTTTGCTTCAATTTGCTTTTCCGAATGCATAGGATAAGCAACACCCAGCTCGTCTCCGAGCAGCGTTGACACGGCTTCGGCATAACCAACGCCGTAGTGCCGCTGGACAAAGCTGACGGCAGTGCCGCCTTTTTCCTCGGCATGATCGTACCACTCATTGCCGCGTATGGTCACGCTGTGGTCGCTGGCAAGGCGTTTATCCCTACCGGATGAAATAAGCCTTTCTCCACGGCTGCGGAGAAAGGCTTCAAGGTCAACAGAGGCAGCCTTCTGCTTCTGTTCGTCTGTGAAATGTATGTAGGTTAAGTTGATCACCTCTTCAAGATATCATATATCCTCGCCCCAGAGATACTTCTGCCGCAGGTATTCAGCATGCTCAGGTGTTATTGCGCTGTCCTTTATCTGCGCAATGTTGATGCTGCCGTACAGCTCACCCCATAGGCAGTCCATGAGCGTCGAGCCATTTTCCAGCCCATCCTTGAATGCATCAAGGTCATGCTGGAGATACACCGGCAGGTCATGCTCATATAAGCGTTCACGATCTTCCATGCTTAACTCCTCGTATGGCGGCAGTTGCCGAGCTTTCATTTTTATCACCCTTTCTTGAGCAACACATTATACCCAAACGCATCGAAATAGCAACTGGAATTAATACGCGGGCTTCGGATAATTTGCAGGATCCTCGTGGTCGTCTTCACGGTGGCCAAGCGCGATCTTCCACTCCTGCAATTCTTTACGGCGCTTCCTGTCAAGCTGCAAACCTCGGTAACCGGAAGCACCGGCGTTGTCTCGGAAGATTTTACCCATGTGGTGCAGCATATGAATCATACAGGCGGCAACGGATTCGGGTGGCGGGGTACGGTGCTCCGGTGTTGGTGGAGTGCTTTCAAGTGTAGCCTGTTGCGGCTCGTTGCATTCAACACCCTCATTCTGCTGGTGCTCCATCATCTGTACGACCTCACGGATGACCATATTACGCACTGGCTTGAACTCCTTCTGTTGCGACAACGGCACACGCTCCGGTTTTGCTTTCGAATAAAAGCTGAACACCTCATCCCGCATATCATGCCAGAGTGAGTATGCCTCTGCTACGCGCTCGTCACTCGCAAGTTCGTCAACGATAGCGTCTACTATACGCTTTGTGGCCGGTGGAAGGTAACCGTATACCTTTTTACCGGAGTAATTTTGCAGACGCTCCGCAAGCTCAGTGATGAGCAGTTCAAGTTTCGGATTTATCAAATCACCATCCTGCATTTTCTGAATCAACGACTCCATGACCTCAAGCGCATTCTCTTGCAAGCGGTCTCGATGTGCGGTCTGCTTCTGGTACACATTGAGCAAATCATCCTTATAGACCTGACGCACCAGTGCTGATTTGATCTGCTTGATGCCCTGCTTTGTGAGATAGCCCTCTTTCGGGTCAGTCGAGAAAATGACCAGGTGAACATGAATATGTTTCTCTTTCATGTGCATGGCGGCATACCATCTGAGATGGTCGGGCTTAATCTTGTAGCCCTCGGCTATGTCAATGAGAGACGACTTAATTAAATTCTGCCAACTCGCTACTCTATCGTAGCCAAGCCGCTCCGCATCTTCGCGGGGAAGAGAAATGATCGGACGCCAGACGTTGCCCTCGTGGTGAGATACTTCGTCCATTGCGGTCTGCATCACAGGCACTTGACCGTCTGCATTCCACAGCCCATGCTCATTGAGCTTTTTCACTCCGGGGCGGTTTGCAATGTAGCCGATGAAGTTTTCGCGCTCATCGAGATTGAAAGAATATATTTCTTCTGCCTGTTCGATGAATTCTGAAGCAGAGTAACGTGACGGCGCAGAAATGTACTCCTCATACTCCGGAAGCAGTTTGGCTTCTGAAAACTTTTTCGTGAGCGTTAGAATGTACTCCTCCTGCTTTTTCGTCGGCGAAAGATTTTTTGCGCCATCATTCAAGGTCTGCACACCGTCTCGCGTGGAGATATACCTCACATGGTTTGCAAGCCGAGCAGAGTTCGTGCCGCCTTTTAGGTACGGAGAAATGAATATCAGCTTCGCCATCAGTCATCGGACGAGCTCTGAATTTTGACTGCGTTGTCGAAGCTGATGCGTCCATACGTGCGCTTGACCTCGTCGACAGCATACCCGCGCAGAGCGCGAAGGTCACCTACGTCATCTTTGAAGTGCGCGGCGATGACATGCATCATCATGTTTGTCTCGACGCACAGCTTGAAGAGCAGTGACCTCATTCGGTCATCGTTCGCGTCGAGTGTACCTCTCATACTTGTGAGCAGAGCTTTGCTGAGATACTCAGTTGTATCGTCAGCGACAAGATAACCCATGTAGAAGTGCAGAGCCCTCTCAACAAACTCACTGCGGCTTTGGCAGTTAGCAAGCTCCAATGAGCTGTCCATCCTGCGGACGGTTTCGGGGTAAAGCCATAAGGCGTAGTTCTTCTTGTTTTCTTCCAAGTTTGCATCATCTCCTCATAGATAGCGGTAAAATCGTTGGTACAGCGGTGTTTGCGGGCGTATAGATAGCGGAAACTCTGCAATTTTCCAAAACCGATAGCACCCCAGCCATCGTGAAAAGACCCGCGTTGCGGGGCTTTGTGGGTGGGAGGTGCGCCCTTGGGTGTACCTCCCTTTATCATAGTGCCATTTTCGAACGGGCGCACCCGGACGAAAATGCCGCGAAAACGCCCCCAAACGCCGCGCGTTCTCCTGCCGGGGTATCCACGCTCCACCCGTCTCCGTAAAAGCGCACACAGCGCCTCACGTGGGCAAACACGGGCTACAGCTCCGGCGTGAGACATTCGGTTTGCATCGCGTCACAATATTCGTCAAGTGTCGTGCCATCACACTCCTGACAGTACTCGTCCATTTTCTCAAGAATTATTTCTTTCTCGGCCCCAGATAATTTGTACACTGCCGCCTCGTTAGCGCCGACGCCGCGGCAGATCATAATGTCAAGGGTGTCGTCGACTTGTCTCGTTGTAACATTGTAGTTTGCGTAGACATTGAGATAGTCATCCGGAGCGATCCCGCTAAGCGAACCGAAAATATTTCTGGCGTCACAGTGCAGCTCCATATAGAAATTCAATTCGTCGTCGCATTCCAAAATCTCATCAACGAAATTGAAATCATCCTCTGCTAAGCTGTGGAGCTGCTCGGTCTCAATGACGGCTATCGGAATCACGTCATAGTTGCCGTTGTCGCCGAGCGTAGACATGATCTCGCGCTGCTTGGTTTCGTTCAGGTCGTCCCAAAATATTTCGATGCTAATGATTCTTCACCTCCATCCATAGTGACCGGCGCAGTGTTAATTGCAGGTGCAATTTCCACCGGCGCTTCAACTTTCTTCGGCACTGCCTGTTTCGCTGTGCGCTTCGGCTTTACTGGAACAACTACATCGTCCTCGTCAATGTACTCACGCACAGCGGCCGGGACGTGCTTTTCGTAAAGATGCAGCAGCGCCGCCGCGAGCTCATCTTCGGCCGTCAGCTCCTTCTTCTTAAGATACTTGTTCAGTGCCCGCAGCTTCTCATCATCGAAGCTGACGGATATGTTTATCTGTTTCATCGTGTTCCCCCTTGTTGTTTCAATTCATTTCTGCATAGAATAATACAAATCATTTTTCTGTTGACGCGAGTTGACATGTACGCTATAATGTACATATACGGAGGTGATCACTTTGCTTAATACCAATATTACGAGCTTTCGCAAGAATGTCTTCTCCATGCTTGAGCAGACCATCAAGTACAATGAGCCTCTCAACATCAGCACCAAGGCCGGCAATGCTGTCGTTCTCAGCGAGGAAGACTATCGCGGCATGATAGAGACGCTGAACCTTATGTCCGATCCTGAGATGAAGCGCAAGCTGCTTGACGGAATGGCCACGCCGCTCTCCGAGTGCGTTTCGGAGGACGAGATAGACTGGTGATGTACAAAATAGTTTACACGAAAGCGGCGGCAAAGGACGTACCGAAGCTCAAAGCGGCGCACCTTGACGGCAAGGTGAAGGTGCTGATTGAGATCATCAAGGTCAATCCATTTCAGAATCCGCCGTCATACGAAAAGCTCGTCGGCGACCTTTCGGGTCTGTACTCCCGCCGGATCAACGCACAGCACCGCTTGGTGTATGAAGTCGTTGAAGAAGCACAGACAATAAAGATACTCAGTATGTGGTCGCACTACGAACGGCTGTGAGGTTACACGCTCGGCATTATGCCGGGTGTGTTTTCTTAGTCGTAAGAAATATATGGCACCTGAAGCCAGTGCGTCCAGCCGCGGCCTTCGAGCTGCGTCTTGACCACACCGTACTTTGTGCCCATTGCCTCTATCACTTCACCGTTGCCTACGTACACACCTATGTGCCCGTCGTGCCAGACCGCAAGTCCGGGAGTGTCGGGTATGGTGTCTATGGTACCTGACACTGCGGCGTTATAGTACATCTGATTCGCGCCGACATCGGGCATACCGTTCGTACCATAGCGCAGCTCCAGCGTCTCCGCATCGAGCCAGCCGTAGCCCTTGATGAGTCCGACACAGTCGGCAGTCCTGCCGCCGACCCAGTTTGCCTGAATGAAGTCCGCATAGCTGCCGACTCCCTCCGGGTACTGCTGGAGCTTTGACGCAAACAGCTCCTCGGTCATGATCTGACCGTAGGTTCCCCAGACATAGCCCCAGCCGGACTGCCAAGCGTTAATGGCGTAAGCCGCAAGGTCGTGCGCGTTCTTCGTTGACGGATCAGAGAATGTACTGAGATCTATCTCGACACTCCTTTGACCTCCAATCTCATACGTGCCGGTGTAATTCTCAACGCCCATCGGCCCTGCAATCATAGTGTAGATGTGCTTGATGTTGTCCTTGTCCTCATCAGTTATCTCTCTGCCAAGCTCGGCAGAGAGATTTGTGTATGCACTCTCAAGCGACAACGGAGTGATCGCAGTGTACGTCTCTGTCTCGGTGACCGTCTCGCCGTTCTCATCCACACGCTCGACCTTGCGCGTCAACTCCTGCTCGGAATAGAAGCAGTCAACAAATTTTCCTGCCGCACGTCGTGTCGGTGCGTCCTCGCCGAAGCACAGGGCGAAGAAAACAGCCTTGACCATTGTCGGGTCAAGACTGCCTGTGCTGTCTTCACTTGAGTTCGCGGCGGCTATCGCCGAATCCAGAAGAGAAAAAGCTTCCCTCATCTCTGAGACATGAGAGCGAAATTCTGATGGTACTTTCTCCGTGTAGTTCGGTCCGTAGAAGCACGCTTTCACAGTCGTGTTGTTGTGCTCTGCACCGCCGCTCGCAAGAGAGCAGAGCACTGCGGTTATGAGGATGAGCGGAGAGAGCACTGCCGCGAGTATCCATGCTATCGTTTTTCTGCCCTTGTCGCTGCTGCCAACAGCGAGCGCCAGCTTTGCAAGTACGGTATTCATCATCTGCCACCTGCTGTGCCGAACAGTGCTTCCTTGTGCGGCGGGGCATGGACTTCAAGCAGATACCGCTCATTGCCGCACTTGTATAGGCATACTCCGCGCTGCGGATAGCGGATGAGGTCATACTCGGATTCTTCGAGCTGCAGCATATCCATGTATGAGCGCTTGTCTATTGACCCGGCGTTAAAGAGGAACTGATGCGGAGGAATAGAGAACAGCGGCTTCGTCATTTCACGTACATTCGGCTGGTCAAAGTCATCGAGGTTCTGCGAGGCGAGAATCATAGCAGATTCCTTCTTGCGCACGCGCTTGAGGCAGTTGCGGATGTACTCTATCGCCGTGGGATTGCTCAGCCAGATGTACAGCTCATCAAGCGTTGCGACGGTGTTGCCTTCGGTCAGAAGCTTGTCGGACATATAACTGAGAATATTGAAGAGCATGGCGTTCTGAATATTACGACCTGCCATCAAGAGGCTCTTTACCCCGAACACGAGGAAACGCGACGAGGTTATATTCGTGTGCCCGTTGAAAAATTGCGAATCTGCGCCTTTGCATATTGAGTTCAGACCGAGCAGTACTTCCTGCAGGAGCTGCGGAGTGTAGAGATTGTGCGCCGTCTCATCGTAATTCTTATACTCATCCTCAATGAGATCGTACAGGTCAGAGAGCACAGGATAGTTCTCCGGCTTGAGCTGTGCGAAATTCGTGTAGTCCGAAATGTGAAACTTGGAATACAGTTTCGAGAGCAGTATCTCTATCGTGTCTATCTGCGGATCGGTGAAGTCTTTATACGCGCGGAAGAAGTCTCGCAGAAATGAGAGGTGCTGGGACAGCACGGTTTTCTTTTTGAACGTCTCAGGCGTTGACGGATCGTCCTCATCCTCGCCGGTGCTCCAGCACTTCGGCTCAAGCACATTGATGATGTACTGCCCGCCCATGAGGTCAATGAAGCAGCCGTCAAGCGCGGCGCAGAGTTCGCCCTGTTCATGCTCAACATCCAGCGAGATGATATTCTTACCAGCCTCACGGCAGTTGACCATGAGGAGCTTCATAAGATAGGACTTGCCCTGACCGGAGTTGCCGAGGATAAGAACATTCGCCGAAGTCTTGTCCTCATCGCGCTGGTCAAAGTCTGTGAGGATGTTGCTGCCGTACCTGTCCTTGCCGATGTAGAAGCCATGCGCATCCGTCTTGCCGGAATAATTATATATGTATAAATTCGCAACGCTCGACGCAGGGAGCACGCGCTCAAACTGTGTGCCGAAGATGTTATGCCCCTGCGGGCAGGTGGAGAGATAACCTTTCTGCTGGCGCAAACGAAGTCTATCCACATTGAGCTTTGATCTTAGCAGCTCAGATATGATCTCAGACTGCAGACGCTCAAGCTCCTGCATTGTCGGGGCGCACAGCTCAATGAACACAGCGCAGTGAATGAGCGGCTCACGGCGCTTGCGCATGGTGTTGACCATCTCAAAGACATCCTGCAGATTGCCCTCGGCAGTGATCATCTGCTTGGTATCGTTGGTGTTCGCGCGGCTGAGCCTGTTCTTGTTGGTTGCGTTTTGTATAATGCGGTTCTCCTCCATCGCGTCAACGATGCGCGTGTATATGCGGATGTTGACTCCGCATTTCTCACCGAGGTGACGGAGTATAGCCTGATCCTCGGTCGCAGCCGGGTACTCCTTCAGTGCCCAAACGCAGCAGTAGAGGTTATCTCGGATATACACGTCGGGATTGAACTTCATAACTCCCGGCGCGATCATATCTAAGAACGTTTTTCTCGGCGGAGCTGGCTTCGCAGCCACATTCTTCTTTTTCTGCTTTTCGTATCTCTTCTTGGGTACAGAAGCAGATTTTTGTTTCAGATGTTTTCCCATATATTTTTCCTCCTCATTCCCACTGCTGGCCGTCATAATCCGGGTACGGATCAACGCTGATGCTCTGCCCGTAGTACACGGCAAGCAGTTTTTTCAGTTCCTGCCGGTCGGCACGGTGTACGGTGAAGCCCTGCTCGTGTATGTATTTCTCGACATTGCCGAGGTGGGCATAGATGTCGCCTTTGATCTCACTGCGTATGCGCAGGACAATGTAGAACTGACGGGACGACGCCGTCATGACCTGTATTCGGTCAAGATGTTCTATATCCTGCTCCAGCAGCCGCCTGACGGCAGGACAGCTCTCTTTCTCAAGCCTGTCACGGTAGAAGCGCTTGTTGTACTCAAAGGACTGCATAGAGTCCGCGGCGATCATCTCTATTCCGTCGTAGCCCTTGATGATGTTGAGCAGGGCATTGATCCTTGCGTCGATACTGTCGGTAGGGAGCACGCTCAGATTGGTAGGTGCAACGGAGAAGAAAACGAGCTCGCCCTGCTTCGTGGATATACCGTAGTCTGTTATAGTCTCAATGCCGAGCAGCTCCTGTGTGGACTCTTTCTTTTTGAAGATCATGTGGGATCCCTCCATTCAAAGTATTGCTGGCGCGTGAAGAAGTACGCCGCAGCATAGCGGATGAAGTCCAGTATGCTGGTGTTGTCAAAGCGGATGCTAAGAAAGCCGTAAGCGACGACGAGCGCCAGCGGCAGCAGCGCGCCTGTGCGCACGAGCGAGAATATGCCTATAAGAAAACCGATTCCGATGATGGCAAGGTCCTTGAGTTCCCACAGCCAGAGCGTCGCCTTGGCTGCGAGGTTGTCCGGGTAAATGTACATTGTTTACCTCCCAAATAAAATTGCCGCCGTGGTCTCCCACGACGGATTTGATGATGTGTGCAGTTTTATTCTGCCTCCTCCGCATCTGCGGCGTCGGTGAGCGCAGCTTCTATGAGCCCGATGATGAACTCTTTCTGTGTCAGCCCATATTTGCTCAGATGCGCCTTGATCCTTACGAAGAGTTCCTCCGGTATCTGCAGTGCCAGTGTCCTTGTTCCGTTTGCCATAGTTCTGCCTCCTTCAAAATGTTCTCTGATGATCTTCTCGACGTACTCGCTCAGTGTCAGTGCCAGTTGTTCCTGTTCCTCGCGCACCTTTATGTGCAGCGACTCCGGAATCATGGCACAGAGGTTTTTCTTCTTTTCATCCATATCGAAGCTCCTTTCCGCTTTCGCAAGCGAAGTATACCTGAAGCTACGGCACAAAGCTATTCAGCATAAGCAATGAAGATCACCGGCAAAACGAAGCAGATGCAACAAGCTATGCACCATTCAGCGCCGCGGCGACTCCGTGCATTATATAGTCCACGCACGGAATGGCAACACTGTTGCCGAGTGCCTTGTACCGTGCGGAGTCCGACGCGCCGGGGATATCTGTCCAGCCGTCGGGAAAGCCCTGCAGGCGTTCGCACTCCAGCGGCGTGAGTCTGCGGATGAGATACGCGAACGGCTTTGAGCTGTCATATACAAGGTCGGTCGCGTCCTTGTACTGCCTGGCGCTTTGGGTACTGACTACATCATCCTCCTGAAAAACATCCACGCGCTGACGGGCAAAGACCGCGTGCCTATCCGTCGCGGTGAGCGTATACGCTAAGTCCTCACTGACGCCGTTTCCGTTGCCGCCGTTTTGCGGCTGGCGGTCGATCACGTTTCCAGCAATGCACAGCGGCGTATCGTCAACGAGCGGCAGATTGTTCCCGCCTGTACCGGCTCTGGCAGAGAGCGTGGGAGCAACATCGAACGGCCCCTTGTACCGGCTGTCTATCCCGTGGTTCTCATATAGTCTCAGTACTGCCGGAGTAGTGTTGCCGCCATCGGCACTTTTGAGCGTCGGTGCGACATCTTCAGTATAGCCGACGCTCCCGGCTGAGCTGCCCGCGCCCGGACTGAACCCAGCAACGAAGGTCTGTATCTGGAGATTCTGCGTTGCCTTCAACGCACCAGCAACGCCGTGCAGGTCTATCCCTTCGTTCCTCTGGTTTATATGGTAAGCATGGATGTCTGTATCTATATCCTCACCGTCACTCAAGCCCGCCTGCGCCAGCAAAGCAGCTTCCAATCTTTTCGGCAGCGGTTTTCCACGAACCTTCGCTCTGCGCAGTATACCCAGGCAGGCTTTCGGGCTTAAATAATATCTTGGGTGCGGTGAGTCCTCCAAAATCTGCGACAAGGAAGATTCGGGCTCTGCGTTGCGAGAGACCCCAGTGTTGAGCATCGAGGACGCGCCAGCCCACGGAGAGTGTATCTCCCACTCGTATCCACCCAGCAGATTGGAATTTCCCGGCGTGAGGTCGAGGAACATATATGTCGGGTACACATATTTTAATAATCTCCTCAAGGACGATCCTGAAGTCCTCGCTGGGCGGCTCACCTGAGGAGAATGTTCCAGGCACGTTTTCCCAACATAGCATTCTGGGTCGAATAGACACGCCTGATCGTCCTCGTAGTATATCTGCATTTCTCATTTCCTTCGTGATCCGTATTTGCTCCATGAAAAGTCCGGAACGAGTACCGGTTAAACCGGCTCTTGCGCCGGCGACTGAGAGATCCTGACACGGGCTGCCCCCGGCTATTATATCTACCGGCGGCAGCTCCGCTCCGTTCAGCTTAGTTATATCTCCCAAGTGGAGCATCTGGGGAAAGTGCGCAGACGTTACGGCAATGGGAAACGGTTCTATCTCGCTTGCCCATAAGGGCACTATGCCGTTATTCACGGCGGCAAGAGGGAAGCCGCCTATGCCGTCGAACAAACTTCCGAGCGTGAGCATCACTTGCTCACCGCCTGAACTATAGCCTTGCCGGTATGTACCGCCGTCTGCGCCGTGTAGACTGCGCTCATTATGTTTGCTCTCGTGCTCGTGTCGAGACCGAAGGCTCCGGCGATGCGCGTTATCTCACTCGACGAGAGCATGAGCCCAATGCCGAGCAGTGCGTGCTCCTTGAACACGAGCAGTCCTGCAATGAGTATCGTCGCCTGTAGGAATGCTGTGAGGCACACACCTATGACCTGCTTCATCCACTGTACGAATGCATCTATACCTCCGCGCGGTATGCTGAACATGTACAGGCTCCCGACTGCGATCTGTATCAAGAGAATGCCGCCGCGTTTGAGGTTTGCGAAGAACACTTTTATTACGGCATACGCCATCATGATGATGCAGACGATCACCATGATGGGGCTTGTTACTGCTTCAAAGCCAGAGATGGGTTTCAAAACAAGGTCGGCGACAGTTTCAATCTCTTCATACTCCTGAATGATGTTCGCCGCGACTTCACCTATGGACGTCCCGTAGCCGGTCATGCCGGAGGTAAACTCAGCCTGCAAGGAGATAGCAAGCTGGTAAAGTCTGACCGGTACGACGGAAAACAGGCTCGCCGCCATGAATCCCTTTATGGCATTGAGGGCGACGGCACGGATGTCGCCTTTGCCTCCGGCGTAGTTTATGCCGCACTCAAAGCATGCGACGATGAGGCCGATGACGTACAGCGTCCACGCAAGGTAGTTGAAGAACTGCACGATGCCCTGCACCCAGCTCATCTCGAAGAGCTCCGCGCCCATGCTGCCCATCTCGGCGAAGAAGTTTCCGAGGAAGCCTATGATCTGGCAGTAGAGCCAGTCAAGTATCTCATCCAGTATCTTCGACGAGACAAAATCCCATATAAATATTGATCATCACCGCCTCTCTCGGCTGCAAATTCTCACAGCCCGACGATGCCCCAGATGTAATTGGGAGCGGTGAGAGTGAAGACGAGACAGGCGAAGAGTATAGCCGGTGCAGTCCATTCAAACTGTCCGGTCTTCCGAAAATCGAAATACGCCGTCCCCAGTTTGGCAAAGAAAAATACGGCGAGAATGAGGTCTATGGCGGGGAAGATGACATTGTCCACAACGGTTTTTATCTGCTGGGATGCAGTCGACCACGTGCTCTCGACCGCCCCAGCGACATCTCCGCTGGCGTAGGCGGGGATGGACAGCAGCGAGACAAACACCGTCGTCATGATGAGTACTGAGTATATCTTTTTTCTGCGCATTGGTTTTTCCTCCTATATGAAAATAGCTCTCAGTGCATAGCCTGAGAGCAGTGTTTGACGACCCAGTCCGGGTCAAAATCATTGAGGCTTTCTGCCGAGCCGGATTCCATGAGAGCTTGAAGCATCGAATCGAATGCCTCCTCATGCTTGCAATCAAGCTTTGTCCACTCGTCACAGACGACCTTGAGCGGCTGACGGAAGCGGGCAAGGTACTCGATGCAGGGCATGTCTGCTGCCTGAACGAGCTTTATGGTGAGCAGGTTATAGCAGGTACACATGGCGTTTATCTCGCCGCACTTGGCAAAGACATAGGCCGTACTGTGTTCAAGCATGGCGTCCTCATACTCAGAGAACTCACGGTCTATGCGCCGCTCCAGCTCGGAGCACAATTCCTTATCTGCGTTACAGGTCGAGTTTGAAGTCTTGCTTTTGCTCTTCTGCGGCCTTCCTGTATTCGGCGATGAAGCCGTCCAGAACTGCCGGATGAGAGCCGATACAGAATTCGCAATTGCGGTGGTCGTCAGGTATCTCAATGTTTTCACCCCATTCTTTATTTGACCAACTGAACCTGCCGTCATATTTGAGCTGCTGCAAAGTGTTGCCGAGGACGTATTCCACCCGGTCAAAACCGAACTCTTGGATAACACTCTCGGCGCAATCCCGTTTGAGGTGCATGCCGTCGAAGCTCTGCCGGATAGCGTCCTCGATGGCTTGTTTGCAGCGTATGTTCTCGTTGATGCTCTCGCGCCAGAGCGGGAGCTCATCGTGCGCCCTGGCATACTCACGGGATCCGGTGTAAAGCGGAACGTTATTTGCCACCGGCATCCTCCTCAATATACTGCTTGAGCAGCTCTTTCAAACAGCCGTGGCCAATGACGAAACCATTGATCACGGACGTTGCGGCTTCATAGGCATTATCCATAGTCTGCTCGCTGCCGGAGCTGTACTGCTTTGCGATGTCCATACAGGCAGAATCCACCGCGCTGTTAAGCAGCTCTGAGATGCAGTCATAGTCGCAGTCCTCACACTGCGGCTCACACACTTCAACAAGTTTGTGTGCAAGCTCACTTGCGGTCATCAACATGCTGGATACTGCCGTCATGATTTCTTTGACGCTCATCTTGTCCTTGAGGATGAGCGCCATCTGCGGAGACACTATGAGCCGTGCGGTATCTTCACGCTCTATGCCGCTCAGTGCAAGTGCAACATGAGTGATAACGGCTCCATGCTCATTCTTCATAAGTTTAAATTTCATTGGCTTTCCTCCATAAAAATGATCTTTCCGTCCTCTGTTAAACCACAAGGCAATTCCGGCTCGTGTACAAGCTCGACTCCCATGTCTGAGCTTCTTGTGAATATCGAGAGCTGCGAAGTGCAGAGCAGAGGATCAAAGTTCGTGATGATGACTTCTTCATACTCGCTGCCCGCAGTCTGGGACATTGAGTTCGGACGCTTGGTGCGGAATATGTAGAAGTCTTTGTAAATGTCCAAAATCTCGGCGCAGAAATTGTAAGAGACCATTGCAAAGCCGCGGCAGCGCTTGATGGCACTGCACAGCCTGAGATGGTCTCTTTTGGGAAACTCCACTTCATAACATTCGGCATTGTAGTACGGCGGGTCACAGTAGAAGAACGCGTCCGGGCGGTCGTACTGTGCCAGCAGAATCTCAAAGTCCTTGTTCTCTATGACCACGTTTTCAAGTCTGCGGGAGCATCGCCATATATCTGTGAAGAAGTTCCGTATATTGCAGGGCTTTCCGCCGAATGACTTGCCCGCGCCGCTGAAGCTGTAACGGATGAGCTTGTAATAGTTCGCGGCCCTGCGCATGTTCCCGCGCTGGGCACGCTTGAGGAGCAGCGCCTTTATGGCTTTGGCATGGAGCGGCGAGAAGTATTTGTCTGCCAGCTCCAGCTCTATTGCGAGATACTCGTCGTCAAACTCCTCACACTTTAGCTGCCGGGATATTACTTCGAAGTCGTCTCGGCTGTTGAGGGGTAGAAAGCCAAGCTCGGTTATAAGTGCTAATGGGCGCTCCTTCACGCAGAAGAACAAATTCGTGAGGTTGGAGTTGTAGTCGTTATACACCTCCATGCAGCCGCGCTTTATGGGGCGGTTCATGAGCACCGTGCCGCTGCCGCCGAACACATCTATGAAGCGAGAATAGTTAGCCGGGGCAAGGCGCTCTATGATCCACAAAAGCTTACCCTTGCCGCCGACCCACGGGATGAAGCTTTTCAGACGCCGTCACCGCCCCGGAAGCTGATCATTGAGCACTCAAGTCCGGTTATGGCAGCGTCGATGCCGTCGCGTATGCGCCGGAGGTTCTTGATGGTGTCGTAGACCTCGGCTGCGGTCTCGGCAAAGTAATAGCCGTTTGAACTGCTGCCGATGGGGATACACTCACGGCGAAGGCGATTGACGTGCTTGCGCAGCTCGTTTTCGCTCATGTGCAGGTCAGAGCGGATGGCTTTTGCGCTTGCGCACTTTTTCTTCCCTCTGCAATTTTTATATAGGTAGACGCAGAGCTGTTCTTTTCTCATTGCATTTCCTTTCCGGGCGTCGCTTCCCGGAAAAGGGCATGGAAAAGCAGAGCCGCTTCTTTTCGGGAAACGGCCCTGCTATGATTATGTGAAATTTGATTATGTGAAATTATTGGGGCTTGTTAGGTGATCTGCATATCCATCACCTCCGACTCATCCTGCCACGGGGCATCCATCGTCTGAAAGTCGTCGCGTGTTACCATGCCGTACTCGGTGAACTCGGCGTTGTAACCCTGCTGGAGTATCCTGCCGTACTTCTCAATATCCAGGCACTGGCGCAGTTCCTCTGCCTGTCTGTCGCCAATGACATTTTCAAGCTCGTCGTACACGAGGTCGGCATAGTTCCTTATCCTCGCGTCAAAATAAAAATGCTCCAGTCTCTCCGCAAGCGAAATTGCCTGATTAACGCTGCTGCACTGACAGATTCTGAGTACCGCTTTGAACTTTGGGAGTTGCTTCTCGCGGGAGGGCATATTCTCCACGACCTCTGCGAAATGGTTGAATGTCTCCAATTCCGCTGGCAGGTCGGCAAACTCTGCCGCCTGTGGAATGATGCCATCATAGGCGAGAACCACAACACCTTCCCAGCCGTCTGCGTCGAGCTGCTTCTGCGCCTTTTTCAATTCTTCAGCAGACGCAGGCAATGTAAGCGTGACAGTTTGGTCAGCGTCAAGGTCGGGATGCAGACCAAGGGTAACCCGGAAGAGATAGTCGGGCTTTTTAGGAAAATCTCTGGAACAGGGTGGTGCAGTAGTCATTTCGCCATCCTGCAGCACATAACAGCCTCCGACGAAAACACTGTTTTCACCTTGGCGCATCATTCTTCCGATACCGGCAAAGTCCAGCATTTTAAACACGCTGTCAGATATTCCGTCCAATTCGGGAATAAAATCGTTCTCTGCATAAAACCGGCCAAGAGCAGCATCGTCTGCGGCATCCACTATATGATAACAGTCGGTTTTTGCGCTGGCTGCCAGATTTCGCAGATCTTGCAGCGTGATGATGCCGCCGTTGGTGCTTATTTTCTTCTGTACCTCCATTGAGAGTAGTCCCTCAAAGGCAATTCCCTGTACCTCATCCAGTGCTGTCAGTTGTCTGGCAAGTTCGTTCAACTCATTCAGGCTGATGTCTGCTCCATCCAAATGCGGGGCGAGATACTCGAAGTCGTAATAATCGTCTACCTCCAGATACAGCTCCTCGTTTTCCTGAAGCTGCACCTTATCCATCGCATCGTGCAGCTCCCACGGGGAAGCCGGCAGTTCCAGTCTGGTGTAGGCTTCACTGTCGGGCGCATCAAGCTTTGCAAGATAGACGCCGAATATTTTTTTAGCCAAAGGTCATCCCTCCTTGCTGCTGTTCGGGCTGCTGATATGCAGATGGGTCTGCACCGGGGACGCTCCAGCCAAACATGGAACCTATTTTCATGGCTTTCTCCTGTGCGGGTGTAACGCCAAGGCGTTCGTTGTTGTAGTCCGCCAGTTCACGGTTCTGCGCGGGATCGTCTGTGTTCCAATCACTGGGATAGTAGCCGCTCTCGCCTCGTTTGATACAGATGAGAGCACCGGTACCGGGAAGGGTGGAGAAACACAGCTCCGGCAGCCCCTCCGCGAGCTTGGGCGTAAAGCATTCCTGCTCCGTCTGTATACTCCAATCGTCGGAGTTCCAGAGATGGACATACAGCTCACTTCCGCCATCCACAAGAATTTCACACTGTTCAAAGTGCTCTCCCCAGCCGTCTGCGGCTTGTCCGGTGATATACTTTTTTAGGGTATCCAGCTCCGCAGCGCTCAATTCACCGGCAACACGGCACTCGGCTACACCCCAGAGCTGTCGGTCACGCTCCTCAACGGTAAAGACCGCAGAGTGTACTTTAGTATTTACGCTGTCAGCTTTACCATACCAATGCATGAGTCCACGCTCGGTTTCCTCCGGCATACGATTTTTGACCAGCTCGGCCATGATCTGATCCTGACAACTCCGCAATGCACGGCCATCCAATTCGGTGCCCTCAGACTCCAAATCCCCGTACTTGCTTATTTCGTAGAGTTCCGCAGTCAGGGGCATATATAGCTTGAACGTGGTCAGCTTTGGCGGCAGTACCGAGAAGCTGTCCTCACCTGGGACGATCCCAAGCGACCTACCGTTATTCCACTTCATGTGGATGGTACCGATGTCATCCACAAAGTCTACCACGCCCTCCGTACCGGGAGCAATAGGCGCATAGGGATCCTCCATTGAGTTGAGCCGGATGCGGGTGCCGGGCGGATACTGCTCTTTGATAAAATTCACCATTTTTCTGTCCATATTCACACTCCTCCAAAAGCCATGTCCTGTTTGGGTTCGTTTTGATAATCCTCTATCTGATGGGGATTCTCCTCGCCGAAGAAGTCATAGAAGATGTCATCCACTTGCTTGCGGACGGCGGGATCGTCGGTTAGCACCTCACAACGAAAGCCAGTGGTCGGGAAGTATGGCAGTTCTTCCCGAATGCATTTGAGAAAGGCTTCCGCATCGGTAAACTCCTGCGCATCGTCGCCCACAAAGGTGACCCGGCCAACCGGTGGCTCGTTGGAGTGCTGGGCATAAAACAAGCCCGCCTCATCTGGGCGGGCCGGACGTATATGAAACTCTTCTTCCTCTGCGGGATATGGGAGATCATGCACTTCGCAAAACTCCCGAAGTGTCATGTCGCCCTCATTGAGAAAACCAAACTCATCCCATGCATCCAGCTGACCGGACGCAGGCAGTTCCAGCTTCTCCGGCATCAAGATCGAGCCTGAATGGTTGACCACAACACTTTCTTCGATAAAGCGCAGCTCACCGGGATCATCACCCGTGCCTCGGAAGTCATAGCAATACCAGCCCTTCGGCACGGTAGTGCGGTCGATTCGTGCGTTGGTGAACAACGCAAATTTGTCAAATACCTCGATGTGCTGAAATTCTTCTGTTCTTGCATCTACAGCCAATTCTTATTCTTCCTCCTTTTTTGTAACGGCAAACATACTACACATCTGCCTCAAAGTCTACTGAAACATTTGCTGCCCCTGCGTCTGCTCTAGGAAGGGCGGGTCTAAGCGCCGCAGTCGACCAAACCCTGTTTCTATCACATGGTCATTTTCCATGCAGTCAGCTCCATACTTTTCAAAGTCCATGTAGCCGTCCAGCTCGTAAATGGCATCATCGTCCAATCCCAGCGTTTCCTGCAAACGCCGCCGACCATAATCGTAGGTGTCTACGATACGCTGATAGTTATCCAGATTATGCAGGAGCTCATAGGCTCCTCGCAGAGTCTCCGGCTTTTCAGCCTCCAGCGCAGCGGCATAGGTCAGGAGCATACCATCTTCCTGCCAGATACCCTCCAATGCTTCCGCAAAGTCGTTGTAATCCTCTACAGCAGGGTAATCTGTGTCGCAAATTAGCTCACCAATGTAAGGTGTTTTGAAGTAAATATCTTCAATCATCGCGTCCGCGAAGACATCAATATCAAGGTAAGCTTTCACAGCATCTAGGTATTTCTCGTCAGCGGGGAGGACGAGGGTGTAGTCTGGCTTTCCATCGACGCGCAATGTCATGCGTAGCATTTCATCCCGGCTCTCGTCCCGCCAAGGCTCTGCTAACGAAAGGTAGCTCCGGTCAATTTCCACATCAGGTGTCAACAGACTGCGGACGTTCGGAACAAATGCGCTGTATCTGGCGTAGTTATACCCCTGCGGGTCTACAAGAAAGCCATCTGTTCCGACCACATCGAGGATCAGTAAACAGTGGCGGGAATCTGCTTCGTACTGGATGGCATTTTTGTTCTCTGCGATGAAGTCATAATCCGCCAGCAACGCGCAGCTGAACTGCTTAAATCGCTGGGCAGGCAGCTCAATGACCTTGTCAACGACACAGGCCTCACCCTCATATTTGGATTGCTTTTGTCTCAGTTCTGCCTGAATAATCATTTTTCCACCTCCCGCATTTCTGTTCTCAGGCATTTACCGTCGCCGTGCCAGCAGATGAAACCGTGAATGATCATACCATGCCTCCCATCTCCATGCTGCCACCTTGACCGCCCTCCATAATTTTCTCAAGGCTGAAGTATTCCTTATATGCGATATAGCCTCGGTCGGTAAACATCCCGTCCTCGTCGTTTAAGCGCTGCTGAGCGTAGCCTTCGTAGTCATAGAATTCATCTAAATTCTCGTCGAACTCGTAATGACCGGACTGCTGGATCATATATTTTCCATATTCTGCTGGGGAATGTGCGTCTGGAGCAAAGTCAAACAGGTCGAGATTCTCCGCAAGATTCTTGACCTGTTCTGCATTCTGAGGCTTCGCCAGAGTTACCACGGCGCCCAGCTTCTTGATGTCGTCCGTGGGAAGCGTACCTGCTGCCTGTGCCAGTGCGTTGAGATCCGCGAGACTCTCATGTTCCATATCCAGCAGCGCGTTCACTTCATCTGGCAGTTGACTGTGTTCCAACCGAAGCCGAGCATCCGCAGAATCCGCGATTCCCGACCTCTGGAGAACACGGTCAATTTCCTCCTGCGCCATCGGGAGATATAGCCATGTGATGTGCTCGGTATTCTCCGGCTCAGATTTGGGAGTCACCGCGACCATAGTGGCACGCGGCTCATAGTAATAACAGGGGAGGAATTGACCGTCATATACTTGCTCCAGCTTCATGCCATTGTCGTAGACCACACCGTAGGGCGTGACTGTGCCGCTGCTGCCCTCAATGAGCTGTCTTGCCGTTCCCTCACCGTCCAACACCTCCAACTCAGCAACAGTTGCACAGCCTCCGTGCAGGTTCATGTAGTGGTCACGGCCAACAGCGGCGAGGTCAGAAAAATCCGTAATGACTGTGGTCTCCTGACAACAGAAGGTCAGATTGATAAGATCCTTCAGCTCGGAAAGCTCCAGTTTGTGAGCCATTGCCTGAAACTGAGCAGCTTCTCCGGCATCGAAACTATCCAACCGCTTGGCAAGATAGTTCAGTTCCTCCACATTGACGGTGAGCTTTTCCGTACGCTTGAGCACAGAGTAAAAACTATCGATTTCTTCCACCTGACAGTCAGCTTTGAGTGCATCACCAATTTCCAAAGCCTCAAGCAGCTCCATGCAGTGTGCGTACTGGTCATGTGGGATGGGGAACGGAATGGTTGCAACACCGTATTCCGGGTGGTTTGGATTGCCGAGTACAGCATGTATTATCATATTTTCGCCTCCCTCATTTCAGTTCTCAGACATTTTCCGTCGCCGTGCCAGCAGATAAAACCGTGCGCTGGATAATTGCACCCTTCACACTGCCTATATTCATGGCACGCCACTGTCTCATTGTCCGGACGTCCAGCGTCCGGCAGATTCTTGAACGCCTGTTTGATTTCGTAGTTCTCCAATTCGATACCCCCTTAGAATGCAAAAAGGCCGGAACCTTTGATCTCTCAAAAGTTCCGGCCTTACCGATTTAATATTCTGTTGTCTACCCAAACTACTTGCTCATGTTTCACCTCCAGATATGGCAAAAGCGCCGGATCGTTAATTCTACAAAACCAACAATCCGACGCTTGAATTTTTGTGATATTTATTTTTTGAAAATTTCAGTACATGTTTGTATTT